>Ga0209591_10000543_pt1 | contig 48712 bp, 40 predicted proteins | sample MAT01_FD_187207 | JGI IMG/M metagenome (GOLD analysis project Ga0209591, IMG submission 187207) | Freshwater microbial communities from Lake Fryxell liftoff mats and glacier meltwater in Antarctica - MAT-01 (SPAdes) (version 2) | ecosystem: Environmental > Aquatic > Freshwater > Ice > Liftoff...
GTCGCGCTGCGTTGCGAGGCAAGCTCGCAACCTACAGAACCCTCAATCCAAAGACAGGAGAATGAGTAAGATGGTGCGCCGAGCCTTCAGGTTTGAGCCCGCAACCAGCGCAGATGGAGCAGCGCGGTGCTCAGGCCGAGGATGGTGCCGGCGACGACGTCGAGCGCCACGTGCTGACGGACCGCGATGGTTGAATATAAAATTCCCAAGCACCACAGCCAGTTGAGCCGACGCACGAAACGACGGGCGTTCATCTGGCGGAGGATGCGCTCGAACCAGACGGCGCTGAAGACCGCAAACGCCACGTGCAACGACGGACAGGCGTTGCCTGCGGCATCGGTCGCCTTCAGAAAATCAAAGGAGGGATAGGCTGACCAATCGATGTTGGGTTGCGGAACCGCCGTCGGCCAAAGAAAAAATATTCCCAGGCCGATGACGCTGAGCCCGATCGCCGCCACTCCGTATGACACCAGTTCACGCCGGTCGATCAGCAGTGCGGGGGCGAGCGACACATAAAACCACAGCGACAAATACAGCGGGAGCGCCTCGGGTCGGAAATCGATCAGCCGGTCAACCCCGGTGAGTGGCATGGTGGTGACGGGAAAATGCGGGTGATTGAGCACCCAGAAATAGACGGCAAAGAAAACGGTCATGCCGACGCTCGTGCCGAGCATCTTGGCCGGCCACCAGGTAAGTACGCGGGAGAGCGCTTCGTGGAACCAACCGTTCGCAGTCGGGTGCTGGTGGGGCAAATCCATGGTCAGTGACGCAGTAGGCGGACACTCGGACGAAACGGCAAGCGCAAGACGGCCGGACCGTCGAACCCAACTAAGTGACCGGGTTAATCCCGGATGGCTGGTGTTAGGACTACCGATACGGGATCGTGCAGTGGGTGGGCGTCAGTTTCCAGCCCGACGCTCGGTCGCCGATGGGGAAATCGGCGACCACCATGCAGTTTGCTTCCCCTTATTCGGGAATATGAGTCCGACTGCATGATTCCGTCTCAAATGATCGTGAGCTGCACGTTGCTCTCGATTACCCCGTTGGAGATGGCGTAACGGGTGAGACCGGCGGTGTCGTGGATGTTTAATTTATCCATGAGATGCTGCCGGTGTTTTTCCACGGTCTTGATGCTGATGCCGAGTTCCGCGGCGACTTGTTTGTTGGCCGATCCTTCGGCCACGAGTTGGAGCACTTCAGTCTCGCGGGAGGTGAGGCGGCTGGCGTTGGGCCGCTGCATCCCATCCCGATCGCGGGGTTGGTTTTTCTTGGCTTGCATGCGCTTGGCGATGGCTGGGCTGAAAAAAGTATGCCCTTTGGCGACTTCCTTGATGGCCTTGGTTAAAATTTCACCGGACGACTGCTTCTCCAGAAAACCGGCTACGCCGACGGCGATCATGCGCTCGACATACTCGTCGTCGCTGTGGGCGGAGAGCACGATGATTTTGGCGGCCGGGTTGGCGGCGAGGATTTGGCGCGTGGCCTCGAGGCCGTTCAGCACGGGCATGCCGATATCCATCAAAATGACGTCGGGTTTGAGCTTGAGCGCGAGCTCCACCGCTTCGCGTCCGGTCTGGGCTTCGCCGATCATGGTGAAATGGCCGTCGGCTTTCAGGAGCGCGTTCAGGCCTTGGCGGACGATGGCGTGATCTTCGGCCAAGAGAATGGTGATGGTTTTGGGAGGATTCATATTTTTGGTTTTTCCGAAATTGGCCAGGAGCAGCCCTTCCTGATCGCGGGGTTGATTCTTTTTGTCCTGAATGCGCTTGGTGATGGCCGGGCTGAAAAAGGTGTGGCCCTTGGCGACTTCCCGGATCGCCTGGGCCAGGATATCACCGGATGACTGCTTCTCCAGAAAGCCGACTGCACCGACGGCGATCATGCGCTCGACATACTCGTAGTCGCTGTGGGCGGAGAGCACGATGATTTTGGCGGCGGGATTGGCGGCGCGAATTTGTCGGGTGGCTTCGAGGCCATTCAGCTCGGGCATGGCGATATCCATCAAAATGATGTCGGGTTTGAATTTGAGCGCGAGCTCCACCGCTTCGTGTCCGGTCTGGGCTTCGCCGATCATGGTGAAATGGCCGTCGGCTTTCAGGAGCGCGTTCAGGCCTTGGCGGACGATGGCGTGATCTTCGGCCAAGAGAATGGTGATGGTTTTGGGAGAATTCATTTTTTTGATGTTTCGAGAGTAAAAGGAATTTCTGCGCGCACCGTGGTGCCGCGGCCGGTCGTGGATTCGATGACCAGGTTGCCGCCGACCATCTCGATGCGCTCTCGCATGCCGACGAGGCCGAGGCGTTTGTTGGCTTTGGGCTGGAGCGTTTTCCCGACCAGGAATGACTTGCCGTTATCACTGATCTCCATCCGCACCGCATCGGGAATTTGGATGATGCTGATTTTGACTTCCGTGGCGTGGGCATGCCGGACGACATTGGTCAGCGCTTCCTGAGCGACGCGGAAGAGCACCGTGCGTTTTTCCTCGTCCATGGTTTCCACGCCGCCGAAAGCGGTCATGTTGATTTTGAGATTATTTCTCTCCGTCAGGTTTTTATTATAGGCGTGGAGGGCGGGGATCAGGCCGAGATCATCGAGCAGGGCCGGCCGGAGCTCGCGGGAAAACCGGTGAACAGTGACGACGGAGTCTTCCACCAGTCGCTGAGTGTAGGCGATTTTCTCGATCAGCAGGGTGTTTTCCAGGCTGACGGTCTTTCTGGCGGCCGATAACTCGACGCTGATGCCGACCAGGGTTTGCACAACTTGATCGTGCAATTCACGACTGATGCGCTTTCGCTCCTCTTCCTGGGCGCTGATGAGCTGCTGGGTGAGCAGGCGGAGTTTTTTGTGCATGAACTGCGACTCCAGGAAAAGCTGCTGATACTGGCTCTTGCTTTTCCCGATGGTCAACACGGCGTGCTTCAAGCGGCTGTTGGTCGTGGTGAGTTCGGCGGTGCGCTTGGTCACGAGCACCTCGAGTTGCCCGGCGTAATGGGCTAATTTCACCTGGGCGGTGTGCAAGGCGGCCCCCACCTGTTTTTGCAGTGTGATGTTGCTGAAAAGTATGGCGATTTTCTGGCTGCCTTCTCCACCGAGCCGAAAGGCATAGACATCGAACCAGCGGTTCAGCCCTTTCGCTTCGTTCGAAAAGCGCACTGGTTTTCCCGTCACGGCGACCTTGCCGTAAGCTTCCAGCCAATGCGACTCAATCGTCGCCGTGATTTCTCGCATCCGCTTTCCCACTGCGTCGCGAATGCCAGTTTGCGTTTCGAAAGACGGATTAATCTCGATAAAGCGGTAGTCGACGGGTTTGCCCTTCTTATCGAAGATCATTTCGATGACGCAGAAACCTTCATCGATGGAATTGAACAGATTCCGGTACCGCTGCTCGCTCACCTGCAGCGCGCTGGAAATCCGTAGCCGCTCGTAGGCGACCGCGACGTAGTGGGCTATGGTGCGCAGCACGGCCAGCTCGTCGGGTTCGAACTGCTGGCGGGTGCGGCTGGCAAAGGTGAGCCGCCCGAGCCGCAGTTGGCCGGACATCAGCGGATAGGAGGCGTAGCTTTGCAAACCGAGCGACTTGGCCAGCCGGACCGTCTTATCGGTGGACGCTTGGATCTGGGTCGCGTGAATGGGCTGCCGGCGCGAGACGGCCGTGCCGCAGATCGCGTGGTCAGACTTCAATCGCGTGATGGCGCGGGCTTTCTCGGCGGAGATACCGGCATAAGAGGTCAGTTGCAAAAATCCGCGGTCGGTCTCGTCCACCATGTAGCTAAAGAAAGTGTCCACGCCGAGCGTCGGGCCGATCTGGGTAAACAAGCCTTGCAGCATGGTATCGGGGTCGTCGGTGGAAAGGAGCACGCCGGCGGCTTCCCAGAGGAGCTCCAACTGGGAGACGACGCGACGGCGCGAGGTGATGTCGAGCACCACGGCGCGACACTCCTGAGCGTTGGGCGAGCGTTGGGCCTCGATCTTCACGAAGCCGGTGGGCTGGGTTTGATCCAACAGCGCGAATTCACCGATTTGTTTGGCTTGGCCCGCAAAGACCCGCTTGAGAAACAAAGTTAATGCGGCGCCAGCTTCCGCCGCGAGCAGCCGGCCGAAGGATTGGCCCACCAACCGGGAGCGTTCGATCCCGAGCATCTTAGCTCCGTTGAGATTCACCTGACGGATGGTCCCGTTAGAGGTGAGGGTGAAGTAGCCGACCGGGGCGAATTCGTAGAGTTCGCTGTATTTTTCCATGCCCACTTCCATCTCGTCCCGGGCTTTCTTGAGTTCCTCGTTCTGCAGCTCCAGTTCGATCTGGTGCACCTGCAATTCGTGGACGAGCCGCCGGTTATCGGTCGCGGATCTGATTGCTCCCTTAGCCGAGTGCTTGATTTTCGACTTCGCCCGCAGTTGAATTTCGGCGCGGCGGCGCAGGGTGGAATCCGCGTTCGGGGTTGAGGACTTTTGTTTCATGAGGAGAAAGACAACGAGGGGCGGTTACCGCTTCGCGGTTCGTTTGCGGCGGGCTAGCTCGGTGGATTGTGCGGCGACGTGTTTTTCCAGACTCGTGTGCTTTTCCTTCATTTTCGTTTCCAGGGTCTTGGCGACGGTGATGTTGGCGAAGGTGATGACGACGCCGTCGATCCGGTCGTCCATCGTGCGGTAGGGCATGATGCGGACGGTGAACCAGCGTCCGTCGCGCGCGGTGATCGATTTTTCCACGGCGGCCAGTTTCCGCAACACTGTCCGGGCATCGTCGGCCAGTTCCGGGTAACGCAGGCCGGAAGCCAGATCGGTGATGGGCCGGCCCGCGTCGGTGGCGATGAGCTTGATGATCTTCGTCGCCTGCGGAGTGAAGCGCCGCACGTTGAGTTCTTTGTCCAAAAAGAGCGTCGCGATATCCGTGCTATCGAGGAGGTTTTTCATGTCGTTGCTGGCCTGCGAGAGCAGGTCGACCTTGCCTTGCAACTCGACGTTCACCGTCTGGAGTTCCTCGTTCATCGACTGCATCTCTTCCTTCGAGGTGGTGAGTTCCTCGTTGGTGGATTGCAGTTCCTCGTTGGTGGATTGCAGTTCCTCGTTGGCGGAGCGGAGTTCCTCCTGCGTGGTCTGCATCTCCTCGTGGGTGGCGCGCGCTTCGCCGCGGGCGCGCAGGAGTTCCTGTTCCAATTCTGCAAACCGCGGACTGCGGGCCGGCGTTTTCTCCGCCCGACCCGGGGCCGGCGCGGTCGCGGGGGCGGCCACGTCGGTGAACACAATCATCACCAAGCCGTGCAACGGCCCGGTTTCCGTGAGCCGCCGCACGGTGAGGTTCACGTGCTGGGTGCCGCCGTTCGTGCCGACGGTCAGGCCGGGCAGCTCCACTGCTGAATTTTTCCGGAGCGCTTCCTTGAAGGCGCCCGTCAGTTCGTAGCGCAGGCCTTCGCGGGCCATGGCAAAAAGATTCCAGTTGGCCTTGCCCGCCGCCGGTTCCAAGTATTTGCCCGTGCGGCCGCTGACATAAAAAATATCCCCTTCGTCGTTCGTGAGCACGGCCGGGGGCGCGTAGCTTTGCAAGACCAGTTGATCTGCCAGAGACTGGAGACTGGCCGGTGGGTTGGGCATCGGCGAACGCGCTTCGGGGCTGGAGGACGGGCCCGCGCTGAAGGCCGTGGGAAAGGCGATCTGCCCGGAGCGCAGCACGGATTCCTGCCGCCGGTAGAGCCGGGATTTTCCGCGCAGCGGGGAGAAGAGATCGGTGTACTCGCCAATCGTCTCCGCACTGCCTTGAAATAAAATACCGCCGGGCGTGAGACTATAGTGAAACAAGGGAATCAGTTTCTTCTGCACGTCCGCCGTCAGATAAATCAGGAGATTGCGGCAGCTCACGATATCCATCTTGGTGAAGGGCGGGTCCATGATGAGATTTTGCGGCGCAAAGGTCACGATCTCGCGAATTTCTTTGCGCACCCGGTAGCCGTGTTCCTCCTTGGTGAAATAGCGTTTCAAGCGGGCGGCCGAAACATCGGCGGAGATGTTGGCCGGGAAGACGCCTTGCCGGGCTTTTTCGATCGCATCCTTGTCCAGATCGGTGGCGAAGATTTGGATCGTGAACGCGTCCTTGGGCTTGTGCGCCTCGACGGCCTCCTTGAGCACGATGGCGAGGGAATAGGCTTCTTCGCCCGTGGAGCAGCCGGGCACCCACGCACGCAGCGTCTGGCCGGGCGCACGGCTCGCGAGCATCGCGGGAATGGCCTGATTGCGCAACTGCTCCCAGGCGGCGGCGTCGCGGAAAAAATTCGTCACCCCGATCAACAGCTCCTTGAAGAGCAGATCGAGCTCCTGCGGATTTTCCTGCAAATAGCGGACGTAACCGCCTATCTTGCCGATCTGGTGAATGCCCATGCGGCGCTCGATCCGGCGGTAGAGCGTGTTGCGTTTGTAGAAAGTGAAGTCGTTGCCCGTGTGGGCGCGCAGCAGAATGGCGGTTTTTTCCAAGGCGCTCTCTGTCTTGGTTTCCAGCGCGGCCTCCGTGCGGGCGATGAGCGGCGTGCGTTGCAGGTAGGCCATGATCTTTCCCGGCAATTCGTCCACCGGCGCCACGATGTCCGCGAGCCCGTCGTCAATCGCGCTGCGCGGCATGCTGTCGAATTTGGCGCTCGATGGTTCCTGCACCAAAACCACGCCCGCTTTTTCCTTGATGGCGCGCAGCCCCAGCGTGCCGTCGGAGCCCATGCCGGTGAGAATCACGCCCACGCCGTGCTCCTGCTGATCCTGCGCGAGGGAGCGAAAGAAAAAATCAATCGGCAGCCGCAGCCCGCGGGGAGCCGTCGGCGCGAGCAAGTGCAGCACGCCGTGCAAAATCGACATGTCCTTGTTCGGCGGGATCACGTAGACGCAGTCCGGCCGCACGACGGTACGATCTTTGACCTGAATGACGGGCATGTCGGTCGAGCGCTGGAGCAACTCGGACATGATGCCCTTGTGGGTCGGGTCCAAGTGCTGGACGATGACGAACGCTAGGCCGCATTGTTTCGGCACGTGGGAAAGGAATTGTTCCAAGGCTTCCAGTCCGCCGGCGGAGGCGCCGAGGCCGACGATGGGAAACGAATCGCGCGCGCGGGTAGCGAAGTTTTTCGCGCGGGCGACTTTGGCCGGCTTTTTTTGGCGAGGTACGGGTGGGGATTTCTTTTTCATCGGGCTATTTTTTGCGCTTTTTTATAGCACCCTTGCTTCGGGCCTTGGGATGCGGGGCCACCAGCTTAGCCAGAATCGGGGCCGGACGTCCAGCGGTTGTTCGATCATCCGTGGGCTGATGGCCGGCCGCAACCAGTTCGATCAGCTTGGCGGCGATCTCGTCCAAGGGCAGGATAAAATCCACGTCGCCGGTTTCGATCGAAGTCTGCGGCATACTGAAATCTTTTGAGGTCGGCCGGTCTTGGGCGATCACCATGCCGCCTTTGTCCTTGATGATTTGGACGCCGAACGAACCATCGCCATCGCCGCCGGTGAGGACCACCGCGATGGCTTTTTCCCGATAGACCTGAGCCACTGAGGCGAACAACGGTTCGGCGGAGGGACGCGCGTGATGAACTTTTTCCGCAGTGGGAGAAGAAAGTTTCAGGCGACCACCGGCGGCGACGAACAGATGATGGTTGGGCGGGGCGATAAAAACCGATGAGGGGCCAAGGACGTCGCCCGTGTGGGCTTGCTTGACGAGCAAAGGAGTGCGCCGGCTCAGAATCTCGGCCAGAATGCTTTTATGATCGGGCGAAAGGTGCATCACGATGGCAAGGGCGGCCGGGAAGTCTGCGGGCAAACCGCCCAAGATAACGGACAACGCTTCCAACCCGCCGACGGAAGCGGCGAGGGCGATGACAGGGAACGGGGCGCGTGCGTCAGCAACGAAGGATCGCGATGGGGCCACGTGGACAGGAGCGTGCTTCATGGCGTTGCGGTGGCGGCAGTGATCCAAGGGCGATCGTTCAGTGGCGGAATATTCAAGGGGCAGGTGCGCGGGTAGCTCGGCACAGAAATGAGACGAGCCAATCGCACTGCCATCTAATGATAATATGCGCCGGTTAGCGATAGGGTAAAACCCTACCATTGCGGTTTAAATAAGTACCAAGCGTCCGTTACGCCTCGTTACGCCTAAAGCCGGATCAATTCACGCGGCATCGGGAAATTCTGGAAACGCGAGCAGGTTTGGGTTGGCGGCGATGGCGAGTTCGGTCGATGCCCGCAATTCCGCCCCGATGCGCAGCACGATTTGGCAGACGTTGGCCCGTACTACTTGGTCATCGGCGTACACGCGCACCCCGCGGCGCTCCGTCTCAAGCCAGATCTCGTTGAGGAGGATCTGTTGAATCGCCGGTATTTCGCGAAAAATCACTCGTTGGAAATTATTGATGGGATGCACGTACGTGGAGGGAGTGGCTGACACCTACTCTAGTCATATCGTGGGTTATTACTATGGGGTGATGAGCTAACTCGACCCGGAAGGTAGCGGTGGTTGCCCTCAAGCGCCAGAGTAGCGGATGATATACTGCGATGGCGGTTGAGGGCAACCGCCGCTACCTTCTCATCGAAGGAACATTAGAAAAGCAATCGACGTTCGATTCGCCCCACCACTGATTTTTCAGAGGAGAATGGGGAGACGAGCTGTGAGAGTGAATCAATGTTGGCCCATGGTCGGGTATCACCCCATACCACTTCGACCCATTCGATGGTACTCTGTCGAATGGACACTAACCAGCGTAACGGGTCATACGCCATTGGCATGACTAAACGTCGGGCACACGCACACGGCGCGATCTCGGATCGCGCGCGGGCAATCTGGCACCAACGGGGCCGCCCTGATGAAAGCGACCTCGCCATCTGGCTCGAGGCGGAAAAACAGGTGTTTGGCCGCAGCGACCAACCGCAGCGCAGCATCCAAGAGCAATTGCGGGAAAGCTACCCGCCCATCGAGCGTCATAGAAGTGCCACTTCGTTGTGAGATGGAATAGGCCCTCGCTGCGGAGAACTTGTAGAACAGTTGAATGGGCGGAGCGCGCGGAGCCTGACGTGATTTCACTCCGCGTTGTCCCGTGAGCTGGGCTTTTTCCCCTTCGGGGAATTCGTGCGGGCCGAGCCATAGCGCTGGGGCGACGGCTGGTGGTTAGTGGGAAGATCTGGATTCTCTCTCGGAGGATTGGCCTACGAATCACCCCAGCGTCCCGAAAGATTTGGACTTTGGGTAGGGGCGGTTGCCCTCAAGCGCCCCTCGTGTGAGGCGCGCCGCGAGTGAGCCTGTGGCGCTTGAGGGCAAGCGCCGCTACCGAGATTGCCCTGAATAGGTAGGGCGAACCCTCCGGGTGAGCCGCGGCTCGGCGGGACGCTAAAGCCCGGCGCTTGGGCCCGGATATCTATTCGCGCTGATTGGCGTGATTCGCGGGCTAACCCGAGGGCTTTGGGGTCAACTCGCTCCAGCGGGAGGACTCAACCTATTTCCTCACCACCCTGGCCGCACGGGCGGGGATCAGGCTGTCTGAGTCGGAACGAGGCAATACAGGTCACCACGAAAAACACCAAATACACGAAAACCCCGAGATGATTTCTTTGTCTCTGGGGATTGGAATCACTCGACCAAGTGATGAGTCAACTGAAGCGCCGTTCGTCGATCATCAGTCATTCCTTTCGGGTGTTCCGGGTTTTCGTGGTGAACTCCGACTGAATTATTCCGGCTGAGACTCCGTGATTTGCGCGCGTCAACAACGGGCAACCGCGCGCACAAGGGGGAACTCCAGCGCTCCGAATAATCCCGGATCAGGCGGCGTGAACGAGGAAGGCGGGCCGGGAGGCTTTGCGATTCAAGCCATGTTGCCGCATAAAATACGCGCTGGGGGTTTCACCGACGAGGCGGCGAAACACGCGATTGAACTGCGAGAGCGATTGAAAGCCGGCGGCGTACGCGGCTTCACTGATCCGGATGTGGGAATTGAGCAGCAGCGTTTTGACCGACTCGATGCGGGCCCGTGCAAGATAGTGGGTGAAGGTGAGCCCGGTGGCTTGCCTGAAAAACTTGCAGAAATAAAATGCACTCATGTTCACCGCGCGGGCCACGTCCTTCAGCCCCAGCTCCTCGCTTTGATGGGCGGCGATATAGGTGCGCGCCTTGGCGATCTGGGGCGATTCGACGGTGGCTTCCGCGAGGAGCAGTTGATTGCTGACGGTGGCGAGATGGGCGGCAAATATTCGCAGGAGGCGGATGATCGCGTCGTATTGCTTCGAGGCTATTATCCGGGTCTGGAAATAGGCGGATTCCAATTCACGCGCCGCACGGCCATTGTCCTGAGCATGGGTCAGGCGGATGATCTCTTTGATTTTTTTCCTGGAAGGTGCTTTGAAGAAAACCTGCCCGGTCTGGAGGTAGCCCAATACGTGGTCGCCGACCCGCACCGGCACGGCCGTTTCGCTCAAGCCCGCAAAGCACTGGATGGTTTTCGCTTCGTGGATCGCTTCTTCCTCGACCCGTTGTTGCAACTGGAGGCACGCCGCACAGGTCTTGTTTGTCTGCGTCAGGAGAGCACAGAACGGATTCACCTGCTTGGAGTCTTGCAATGGGGTGCGAAAAGAACCGGCCTCCCGCAGCACCAAGGGCAGTCCCATCGTGGTTTCAAAAGCCTGTTGATATTCGCGAAAGAGTTCCGATTGCTGCAGGCGCGCCACCACGGCGGATCTGATCGGCGGGAGCGGGGACAGGTGCCGATCAATCCGGTTCACGGCGGGTGATGGCGGTGGGGACAGGTGAATATCTGACGCACGGGAATGTGCCGCCGGGGAAATGAAATGCATGAGCGTGGAGGTGAACCGCTGCTGGGGAGAAAAACAGTGCGTGGGATCGAGGTTCCGGTTCGGTGAAAAGATAGTCCGACCCCTACCGGAACACTATGGGGTGTTACCCTACGCAGAAGGCGTTGAAAAAAGGCGATTGAAGAGGTCGGGCGGGTTATCTTTTAACCCGGCGCTTCAGAGTGGGCGAATATCCTGAACGGTGCGTCAGGGATAACGCGCCCTATCATTTTAGACGCTCGCTAGCATTCGGCCCGCAGCCCGGACGATATAATGGGAACACCCCCTGTCGCGGGTCCGGGCGTTCCGTTATGATCGGGCCGCACCAAGCACCGCTTGGAAATATTTATGACGACATCATTTGGCTCCACCTGCACGATATTGAAAATGAAAAACGCCCGGACCGGGCGACGGCATCCGCTTCAAGGAAGCTCTTTCGTTTTGGGCATCGCTTTGTTGGCGATAAGCAACGGGCTGGCGGCCCCGGTGGAACCACCCGCCGCCGCGGAAACCCGTGCGCTGATCAGACCCGCCAGCCTTTCATCAGTCTATGGCGATGATGAGTTCCTGATTCCCGAGGTATTTCAGAGTCACCTGCCCACCACGCTGGAAAAATACGCGCTGCGCGTCTGGCTGAATCCTCACGTGGGTGACTATCTCAACAAGGATCACCTGCGCCTGACCACGGGCATCCGCTATGGCTTTTCGGAAAACTGGGAAATGAGCATGAACAGCGATTTGTATTTCAGTCATGGGCGTGGCGACGTGCGCGCCTTCGAAGAATATGGCGCGGCGAATCTCCAACTCGGCACGAAGGTCAATCTTGGGCAGCCCCTGTTCGCTGGCTGGGATGTCGGCACCGGCTTCGATTATAGCACGCCCCTCGGTCGCCCGCCGGCGGAATTGACCGACGGCTTGCGGCATTTCATGCCCTACATTACCTTCTCCCATCGCTGCGAGACTCGGCCCAATTGGAGAATCTTCTGGGGACTGCGACTCGATGAAGTGACGCACACTTCACTGCCGGCTGAATTGGGGAAAAACGCGTTCGGTGAGAGTTCGACGGGGATCACCGGCGGATGGGTGATTGATCGCAAAAATTGGCACTACACTTTCGAGGCGTCCGTTGATACCACGCGATTGCTGGGCCAATCGGCGGCGGATGTTTTGACGATCCGCCCCGGGGTGATCTGGGGAATACCCTCGCGTCGCAGCCTGCGGGTCAAGGGTCACTGGGTGGTCGGCATCGCGATAAAAAATACGTTTGGTCCCGGCGGAAACAGTGTGGGCGTCTCGTTGCGACTGCGTTACAGCCGCGATTTTAAGACTCCGTTTCACCGCCGTCCGTCCGTGCCGTCGCCGTAACCTCAATTGCGGATCGAATGCGGTTGGTGGGCTCGCTCCGTGCTAGGTGGCGCGCTGGCCGCGCCATTCTGCTGGCCTGCAGAACGAGACAAGCGCCCCACCTACGACATCCTGCACTCGTCGCGGTCCCGCCCTACCCATGATCGTCACCCTATAACGAGACTCATTAGGATACACCGCGCTTGCCTCTGCGGTGGTGGAACCCGCCCTCGGGGCGGGTTTTGCCGCGAGTGCCGGCACGAAGCGCGCCCGGCTTGTCCATCGTCGCCTTGGCGAACTCGGAAGGTTGCGCTCCACCTTCGATACCGTCCGGCTTGCGTAGTTACCGGCTCAGGTTCGTTTCCTCATTCCCCATTTCTCCACGGGCTGGATCAGGATGCCTGACGTTGCGCGGCGTGCTCACCACCTACGACATCCCGACTCCGTGCCACGTTGCGCGGCGAGCTCGCCACCTACGGGTTATACCAGTTACGATTCGCTTGGGGTTTTGCAGGGCCGCCGCTTGCCGCGTGCCGCTCAGCGTATTTCGGCACGGCCACAAGGGCCTTCGTCAAGGCTACGACCCGACAAGAGGGCCGGGCCGATCAGACAGAATTCAATCCGTAATTGTGATAACGCGGCATTCTCGCACCGCCTCAACTGGCGAGCAGTTCACTGACCGGTGACAGCGTGGGGACGCGGTCGCACACCACTTTGATGGAGACGAGAATCGGCACCGACAACAAGGCGCCGGGTACACCCCAGAGCCAGGTCCAGAAAATCAGCGAAATGAAAATCGTCACGGGATTGAGCGTGAAACGTCGGCCCAATAAAATGGGCGTGACCAGGTTGGCCTCCAACAGGTGCAGCAACAAATACCAGCAGGGTGGAAGCAGCCCCTGCCAGAGTGAGTCAAAAAAAAGCAGGCCGACCGTGGCGAGGAAAGTGACGCCGACGATCGGGCCAAAGTAGGGGACATAATTCAGGATCGCCACCACCATGCCCCACATCGCGGCGTTGGGCACGCCCATAAAGTAGAATCCCACGGTGGCGATGAGGCCCAACCCCAGATTGATCAGCGAGACCGAAAACAGATAATGGGAAATGTTGTGCTGGATCTCCCGATTGATTTCCACCGCGCGCTTCTTGTCGCGCCAAGTTGGCATCACATGCACGAGTTTATGGATGAACATGTCGCCGGAAGCCAGCAGCAGGTAGAGCAACACCAGCGTTTCCCCGATGCCGATGAGCAGGGTGCCGGTCCAGTTCAGAATGGAGCTGGTGCCGCGGCTGACTTTGACCTCGACCGTGGGGCTGATCTTTTGCTCGGCTTTTTTTTCCTCGACGGTCGCGCCCAAGTTGCTCACCGCCGCCGCCGCCTGATTGAAGCTGCCGATCCGGGGCATCAGTTTCTGCACTCGTTGCCGCAATTCGGTCATGTGTTCCGGAGCATTGCTCATCCAATCCAGCGCGGGCCGGCCCAGCTGGATGAATCCGATCACGATAACAGAAATTAAAAGACAGAGAACCAACGCGGACGAGAGCGCTTTGGGCAGATAGCAACGGGATGCCCAACAAATCAACGGCTTCAAGGTCATGCCGGCGATACAGGCGAGCGCGATGGGCAGGAGAACGGGCCGGGCGAAATAGAGAAAGGCGATCATGCCCAACACCACCAGGACGATTTGCCCGGGAGTCGTTCGCTGCAGAAGGGAGAAGTCCGGAGCAGTCGGATGATCGCTGGTTTTCTCAACGGGCTCACGGATGACTCCAGCGTCTGCGTCGGGCGGAATTATATCCATGTTTCGAGTGATGTCGTGGCGGGTTGCAAATCAGGGGGACGAAGAATCATCGTGGCGCTTTTTAGCGTTTTTGCGATGGTTATCATTCGGTGGATTCGTGGCGTCTTTCTCGTCCACGTCGGGTTGTTTTCGGTCGGGTTTATTGGGCTGCTTGCGTTTATTTTCCTCCGATTGTTGTTGGTTCCGGAGCGATTCTTCCTGGGCTCGGATAGCTTTGGTTTTTTGTTCGGAATCCTGCTGGGCCTGCATTTCAACCACCCGGGCTTTTCGGTGGGCTTCAGCGGCGTCTTGCGCGGCGGCCTTCCGGGCGCGCTGTTCGGATTCCTGCTGGGCCTGATGTTTGGCGGCTTGGGCATTTCGCGAGGAATCTTGATCGGCCTTTAATCTCGCACCATGCACCTGCCGTTCCTTCGCCTGATTGATTTTTTCGTTTTCGCGCATGTGCCGCTGCGCCTCATCGGCGGCTATCGCATTTGCCTTTTTGGCCGGTCGCTCGGTTTCCGGTGGTGTTGGCGGTTTTACCTCGGGCGCTTTTCGTGGGGATTCCTGGTCGGCTTTGGACCTCTCGTCTTTCGTTCGTTGCGGGGTTGCCTGCGGCGCTTTCTTTTCAGTATCGCGCGGGTGCTGTTGGGATTTTTTATCCACCTTTACCTCCGCTTCAGTTTTCGGCGGTCGCGACTCAGGCTGATTCTGTCGGGAATGGGGCGTTGTTTCGACCGGGCTTGGGGCCGGCGGATTTTCCGCCGCTGACTGGTGTCGTTCCGTTGCTTGATTTCTCCGCGCGGGTTTGGGCTGACGATTCGGTGTTTCGAGATGGGGCGGGAACTTCGGATCCGGTTTGGGCGCTTTCGGTGCCTTGGGGGGAAGCTGGTTACTGCTCAACTGATCGACTGGCTTGGCCACGATGGGCGAGTGGGGGAGTTGCCCTTTGGCCGGCTCGATGGCTTGGCCGGATGATGGGGTGAGTTGGGCCGGCTGCGCTTCGAGGAGGCGACGTTGCTCGCGGGATTTTTGCACATCCTGACCGCGATGGGTCAGCGTCTGTCGTTCTTCTTGGGCGACGGTCTGCAGCCGCACGTTGTTCCCCTTCCGCTTCGCCAGTTGATCGATGGAAATGGCCACCTCCAACCGGTTCGGAGCGGATTCCGCGAGGGAGGATGGGTTGCGGCGTTGATCGCTCCAAGTACGCGGCGGACGGGAGTTTTCATGGTCTCGGCGATTTTCATAATTCGCCGCAACGCGCTGCTCCCAGTCCCGGTCCCGCCGATGTTCCCAGCGTTGGCGGGAATAAAAAGAATCATAGCCATAGCTGCGGGATTGAAATGTATACGAAGCGTAGATCCCGCTGGTGACATAGCTGGCGGCATAGTAATCGCCGAAGTAGTAGTGGTGGTAGCGCGGCCGCAAAAAGAGGTGGTCGGTGAACACGGCCAGATTGATCACGATGGTGGGCGAGTAGCGGTAGCTTCGCCGGGAATATATTTCTGCTTCAAAATAAACCGGGGCATAGAGCAGGCCGCGGCGTTCCACCGGGTAATCCCAGTAACCGTCGACGAAGAGATAGCCCCGTGGAGTCCAAACATAATTGGCGGGAATCCAATCCCAGTCCGCGCGACCTTCCGTCCAATAACCCGGACGCCACGCGTAGCGACCGCGATACCAGAGCCAGCAGCCCGGGGTCCAAGTGTAGTCTTCCGAGGGCGCGGCGATATTGGGACCTGCTTCCACGGTCGCGGGCGGTGCAGGCAAATAAGTCGTTTCGTTTATTTTGGCCTCAGCCCAATACCCGGAAATCCACTGATAGCCGTGCGAAGTTTTTCCCCAATAGCCAGCCATCCATGCGCGACCGGGTGGGAGCGCTCGCCACGTACCGCTGATCCAAAGAAAATCGCTCCGCTCGTCATCCCACGCCCAGTAGCCGGGAATCCACGTGACGGTGTCGCCCTCCGGTCGTTCTTCCGGCGGAATTTCTTCGATGTTGTCGGGCGGGGCTTGGGTTATCTCAAGTCCCGGTGCGGGATCGAAAGTGACGATGCCGGCAAAGGCCTCGTGCACCGGTCCCCGCGTGAGCACATGTGCGCCGGGTGAATCGTTGTCCGTGGGTTGGGCCCGGCCGACCGTCAGGCTGCAACCCAGAGTGAGGAGCACGAGCATGAGCCTGACCCGACGTTTTTTGGCGGCGTGGCCAACCGGGGTGTCGATGAAGGCAGAAGTGGTGGTTGGCATGACGGGATAAATATTTTCGAAAACCCCAAGCGCTGACAGCGTACGCCAGCAATGGCTTGGTGTTAATGGGGTCTAATGCTACCAAGAGACCAAGGTGATCGAGAAGGTCCCTCGCTGTTTCCGGTGGGTAGAAACCGTTAGCGAGCATCCGATAAAACCGAAACCAACCAGAGAGGAGTAACCACGAAGGGAATTCATCAAGGGATGAATCCTTGGCCGGGTGACTGCGAGTGATCGTCTCCCTCTGGTGGTTCCGGGGTGCCGGCTGATCGCAGACGGTGGAGTAATACCCGGGAAAATTCGCTTTCGCACTGGGGCTGGGCCGGTGGCTTGCCGCCTCAGGCCCTGAGCGAAGTCGAACGGGCACCGATCGTGAATGCTCATTCGCGGCGTCTGCCAGACAGGCACCCTGTGAGCGGTCGCAAAGTAACCTATTGGGTTACTTGTGACTGGGGACCGGGTGGATTCGTTCTCGTGCTCCACGCAACGAGCGCAAGCGGGTGGGAGCGGATGGGCTCTCCGCTTTTAGCTGCATGCCCAGAAACCCGGCTGGAATACACCCCATCGCGCTGGCGTGGTTTGTGGGTAGGGTGAGTGCATGAAATCTCAACCAGTTGTCATCACCGGAGAAATTAAACTCAAACACTTCGACCCCGGTTATTGCGGGCGGCGGGAAAAAGCCGGGACCAAGGTCGAGACCGAGACACTGGGGCGGCAGATCGGGGACTTTCAGCAGTTGCTCTATGCGAACTCGCATCACGCCGCGCTCCTGATTTTCCAAGGGATGGATGCCAGCGGCAAGGATGGGGCGGTGCGCACTGTGCTGCAATACGTCAATCCGGCCGGAGTCGAAACCGCGAATTTCAAAGTGCCTTCCGCCGAGGAGAGGGCGCACGATTTTCTCTGGCGGATTCACCGCGCCGTGCCGCGACGGGGCAACATCGGCGTCTTCAACCGCTCCCACTACGAGGCGGTGCTCGCCGAGCGAGTGCTGGGCCTCGTGCCGCGAAAAGTCTGGTCGCGCCGCTACCGCCAGATCGTGGATTTTGAACACATGCTGGTGGAAAACCGGGTGCTCGTGCTCAAATTCTTTTTGCACATCAGCCGGGAGGAACAGGCTGCGCGCTTTAAGGAGCGCCTCGCGAATCCGAAAAAGAATTGGAAGTTTTCCCACGCCGACCTGACGACGCGGCAGCATTGGGACGATTACATCGACGCCTATGAAGATATGCTCAATGCCACGAGTCATGCTGTTGCCCGCTGGCATCTTGTCCCGGCGGATCGGAACTGGCATCGTGATTTTGTCATCGCCGATACCGTGGCCCGCGCCCTGCAAGGATTGAGATTGAAATGGCCCAAGCCGACTGAGGATTTGTCGAAAATCCGGATCAAGTGAGCGTGAGTCTGATCGGGAGACTAGTTCATCCCGCGCAATTTGGTTTTTTCTGCACGGAGGTGAAGGCCCCATATCAGTGATGGCAGTGGTGTGTTAGGTTGCTCGTATGAATCCAATACTCCTCATCCTGTTACTTCTTCTCATTTTTGGTGGCGGCGGTTTTTATTTCGGCGGACCCTTGATCGGCGGCGGTGGGCTCGGTCTGATCCTTTTAATCGTCCTCATCATGTATTTGATGGGCGGATTGCGCGGTACGAGAAACTAACCGACGGCGCGTCTGGCGGGAAAGCCTCCGCATACGGCAATGACCAGTCACTTGCCGCTGCGGCGGTGTCGGCACGACAGCGCACTATTTTATTATGAAAAACCATCATCATAACGGCCCGATCCATTCCACCTCGCCCAATAGCAAAAGCGTGATCCACGAAACCATCGCGGCCCGGGCTTACGATCTTTGGGAGCGCGACGGCAAACCTGAGAATCAAGCCGATACCATCTGGTTGATGGCTGAACAAGAGTTGATGACCGGGCAGAGAACGCCCCAAGCGGACTCGTTGCTGCCGGTTTCTTTTTAGATCGGATAAACCATAAGGTTTGCAGCCTGGTGCTCACGCACCGGGCTTTGCTATTGAATAGCCAGCGTCCCTCAAGATTTGGACTTTAGGTAGCGCGTAGGTAGCGCGTACCCTTCCGCTGTCGCCAAGGTTATGGCGGACAAGACGGGGGAGCCGTTCATCGGGCGCGGCTGGGCGGGACGCCAAGCCGGGCGCGTAGTACACGCACGCGCACGCGCTCGGCCGGGGAGCCGTTCATCGGCCGCGGCTCAGCGGTACGCCTCGCCCTACCACAATCGCAGCTCGGCGGGACGCTTCGCCCTACCACCGGAATTCTGTTTCAATACTTAGATTATCAAGGGACGTTGGTATAAACGAACCACCCGTGGGGTTGGAACCTATGGAGAGGTTTGCGTAGTAGACCGACAGTATCAGCTCTGGGTAGGTAGCGCGCTTGTCGCGCTACGTTACGAGGCTCATTTTAGCTCTATCGCCTTCTTGGATTGTTTTTGTTGCAGGGTAGGGCGGGACCGCTGGGCCCGCCGCAATGTCTCGACAAACCCGGACGGCCCAGCGGTCCGTCCCTGCCTGTAATTCTATTTTGCGCGGCTCATTTCAGTGCTATTTCTTCTTAGATTGTTTTTGTTGCAGGGTAGACAGATCGCTCTGGGCTTTGTCCAGCAACACCTGCGAGTCGCGGGTCGCAGCTTTGCTCTCGGTGAGTTGCGTTTGCAGGGCGGTAGTTTCGGCTGTGGCTGCATCCAACTTCGCCTGAAGTTGCTGTTTGGCGGAATCGCCCCGGAGTTGCGCTTCGGTGGCCCCGGCGGCGGTGGTGTCGAATTGCGTTTGGATTGTCGCCGTCGCCGCCTTGGCTTCGGTCAATTGCTTTTCGAGTTCGGTCTGCGCCTGCTTGGCTTCCGTCAGCTCGGTTTGCAACTGGGTCGTGGACTGCGTGGCTGTCTCGATCTGTTTTTGCAAGGCGGCCAGCGCGGTTTTATCCTCGCTCAACTGGCCCTGCAATCGGGTGATTTCAGTTTTGTTTTCCGTCAGTTGAGCCTGGCTTTGGGTCGCGGCGTTGTCCCGCGCGCGAATTTTGTTCCACGACATGAGGGTGGCTACACTCAAACCGAGGACAAGGGCGACCAGCACGAGGCTGAGTCCTGATGATGGGGTTTTAGCTGAAGCGGGGTGGGATAATTTTGTGTCTTCCATGGGAAATGAGAGGCAGCGGGTGGGTTGATGAAAGAAAATAAATCCCGGAGTTCTCCCCCTACATGTACGCTGGTGACGGGGGAGGTTCCCGTAATTCATGCGCGGTTCTCGCGTTGGCGAACCAGTCGCCCCCTACTCAAGAGGGCGTACCGCGAGCAACGGCTGCGCCGGTGTGATCGCGCCGCCTTCATTTTCAAATCGAGCCAAGTCTTCGCTCTCGGCCTTGACTGCCGTAGCCGTGGTCGGGTGCGCGGGCCAAATATCCAACAGCACCATGGTGATCGTGAGGACCACCGGACCAAGAATAAGACCGGCGGCACCAAATAACAGCAGGCCGCCGACCACCGAGATGAAGGCGAGCACGGTGTGAAGTTTGAGCCGCTGACCTACCAATAGGGGCCGAATCAGATTGTCGATGGTGCCGACGACCAGCATGCCCCACAAAATAAGTACCAGGGCTTTCTCCCAGCTTCCCATTGAAAGCAGATAGAGGGCGGCGGGCAGCCAGACGACAAACGCGCCCAACACTGGCACCACGGCGAGCAACGCCATCACCACGCCCCAGAGCAATGGCGAGGGCAGACCCAGCCACCAGAACATCAGTCCGCCCAGCAGACCTTGCACGGCGGAGACGGCCAGCGTGCCATAGATCGTGGCATAAATCGTATCGTCAATCCGGCGAAGCATCCGGTCCATCTCCGGGGCCGAAAGGAACGACAGGGATCGGAGGAACTGGAGTACCGCCAAACGATCACGCAAAAAGAAGAAGAGCAGATAGAAAGTGAGACCCAGACTGATGAGCTGGACCACCGAGCCTTTGACAAGGGCTCCGGCGGTGGCGCTCAGCCAAGTGGTGAAAGTCTTCACGGTTTCAGGCAGATTGATCTGGTGCTCGATCAGGCTGGCGAATTTTGCCAGACGCGGATGCGTGCCGAGGGTTTGTTTCCATTCGTCCGATTGGAAGGTGGTCTCAAGCAGCTCCGTGCCTTTGGTGGCCTGCTGGACGAGTTGCTGTCCCACAAATATCATGGGGACGACGACGATGACGCCGATGACGAGGACGGAGATTGCCGCCGCCAGAGTGCGGTTCCGGAATTTTGATTCGAGCCACTGTTGCAACGGAGTGAACAAGACTGTGAGTGCCACGGCCCAAGCAATGGCGGGCAGGAATGGCGCGGTCAGGCGGTAGCAGAGAAACAGTCCGAGCAGGGTCGCGCCCAGGAGCACTACAATGCGGACGTGGCCGCTGGTCACCCAATCATTCCCGATGGGAGCAGGAATTTGTTTGGTTTTTGATTCGGTCATATTCAGAGGCGCCGGTATGGAAACCGACGCCTGCTTTGCCGCGTAACGACTCAACCTTCCAAGCCGAAGCCAACTTTGATGGTCACCTGCCAGTGGTGAATCTTACCCTTGGCCAGATTGCCCCGAGTTTCGATCACTTGGAACCAGCAAAGATTTTTCAGAGTTTTGTGCGCGCGTTTGAGGGCTTGCTCCACCGCATCCTCAATGGATTTGGTTGAGGTGCCGGTGAGTTCGATGAGTTTGTAGACTTGGTCTTTCATATTCAGTTTCATTGGTGGGCGCGCCGGTGGAGGCGCGCCCAGGACGATTAATTGCAGCCGCAGTCTTTGTTATATTCCTTGATCGCTTTCTCGACCGCTTCCCGGGTTTCGCCGGTGCGCTTCTGGATGCGGCCCAGCAGCTCGTCGTATTTTCCTTCGGAGTATTGAAGATCGCTGTCAGTGAGCTTGGCCCACTTTTGCTTCAATTTGCCTTTAGTGATGTTCCAGTCGCCTTTGATTTCGAGGGTGGTCATGATGATTCAGTATTGGTTGTTGTTTTGTTTCTCCGTCGGTTTGACGGAAAGTTTTTAGTTGGAGCGGGCACGCAGACTACGCTTCGAGCCGATTTCCTGCCATGGGGCATTACCCACACAGTTGATAGTCACCACCGCACGCGCGGTCGGTCGCGACGCTCAACTGGTCGTGCTCGTATTGCCCAAGAGGTAGAATTTTTGGGTTTTCGCCCAGGCCTGCGCCACCTGCTCCTTCAGCCGGTCCCAGTTCTCCGGCGTGGCGCGGTTCATGGCTTCCCCCATGTTTTTAAACTGCACGCGGGCGCTGTTCATTTGCAGGATGGCGAAATCGCGATTAGAAGCATTTTGCGCAGTGCGGTTGGCCGACAGCGCGTTGATTTGGCCATCGACCCGCGCGGCCAGCCGCGTGAGGCCGGCGAGAAATTCCGAGCGCGCGGCGTAGGTGTGATTTTTGATTTCGGCCCATTCGGCGGATGCGGTTTCTGGAATCACCATGCCGGAAAGCTCAATGGCCGCGACCGGGGCGGGTGGAGCTTCCGAGATCACGATGGAAATAGCCGCATTGGTGGGCGCTAAAATAACCGGGGCATCCGCTGCGTAGCCCGATGCCGAAAAAACGGCCAAAGCGAGCGCCAGGCCAAGGGAGCGTGTACAGTATTTTTGTTTCATACGAGGGTTGGTCTGCTGGTGGGTGAGTCGGCGAACGCGCTTATTCGCTCAGGCGAAAACAGGGCATTCTTTACACCAGCAACATGGCCTCTTCTTGGGCGAGGCACTATGGGGTGTTGTCCCCAGGGCGAACGGCGCGGCCGTTGAGTTAAGACCAGATCCAGACTGAATTCGACGCAGGGCCGGTGTCTTGCCGTATCAGGCCCAAGCGAAGTCGAACGGGTACCGGCCGTGATTGCGCACATTCGCGGCGTCTGCATCAGCCTTCGCGAAGGCTACGGCCCGACAAGCGCTTCGCCCTGCCTCAAGTTCATCCGGCAAGCGCAGCGGGACCAGCCTTAGCCATGGCTATGGCGAACCCTCTGAGTGGCCGCGGCTCCGCAGGACGCTGCCGAGTATCGCTTACGCTCGGTAACGCCCCACCAGCGGAATCCTGTTTCAATTGGCCAATTATCAAGGGACGCCGGTATAACGCGGAGGGCGCGGAGAGCGTGGAGCCTGACGTGATTGCACCCCGAGTCATCCCCGAGCTTCGCGTTAACATGTCTGTTTGGGACGGGCTAATTCCTGCACCCAATGGGCCCGGGATGGTAAAGTAAGTTATTTAGCTGTCGGCTTAGATTTCGGGTGGCGGGTCAGGACTATTTTTCGCCAGACCCAAAAGCAAACCGGGCTCAGGCAGGTTTGAAGCTGTCTCGCGAAGGATGGGAAGGGGGCGAAGGAATCCGAACAAAATGGCCTTCGTAACCTTCCCATCCTTTGCGAGACAAATTCGGTTTCAAGCGCAGCTCGTTTTCCCTGTCGCCCTCGTTGCACGGGCTGGGCTCAGGATGTCTGAGCATGCGCCAGTCCGATAACAACGAGTCACCAAAGCAGGCATAGACCCCATCGCCGTTCCGTCGAGAACGGGTAAAGTATCATCCCCGCTCCGCCCGTCACAGGCGGCAGATTGAATCTCCCACTTCCATGAATATGCCCCTTTGGCTTCACTCGGCCGAAAATCTATTGGTGAAGCGCGACCTGTTTTTCCTCGCGATTGTCGTCGCCGTCTTCGCGGCCGACGACGCCCGGTAGTCTCCCCTGATTCAATCATGAACTCATCCGCTGCCACTGAACTGAGCGGCTCCGTCCAAAATATCGAAGCGCTCATTCGCGAGCTCCGCATCGCGATAATTACCACCGTCGCCGAAGACGGCATGCTGCACACGCGGCCTCTGGCCGTGCAGCGCCATCCCACCCTCGATCAGCTCTGGTTCTTCACCGCCGCCGATTCGGCCAAGGCTGAAGAGATTGGCTCGACCCATGAGGTTTCTCTGGGGTTCTTCGATCCCAAGTATGAACGCTATGTGGCAATTTCCGGCACCGCTCAGATCCTCCACGACGTGGCCAAAGCTCAAGAATTGTGGAATCCATGGGTGGAGGTGTGGTTCCCCGGCGGCCCCACCGATCCCATGGTGCGCCTTGTGCAGGTCACGCCACACCGGGCGGAGTATTGGGATGGAAGGTCCCATCGTATGAGCGTCCTCTATCAAGTGGCTCAAGTGGCCCTCGACGGCCGTTCCGGCAGGCCGGAGGGCGGTCACCCCAAGATGAAACTTCCGCTGTGAGCGGGTCACCGGCCGATGAATTTACTGTCGCCCAATCCGTTCAGTCCGCTCCGCCACAGCGTGCCATATGATTACTCTCCGCTGGAAAAAAATGTCACGTGTGCTGTGGCCATCATGGGCGCAGGTGTCACCAGGCGCTGGCTGCCTTGCAGGTGGTCGAGGCAGGATCAGGCATCCTGATCCCGAGGAATTACGGAGTGAACCCAACTCCGTCGCGACTCGGGATAAAATACAATTAACGCGGAGGACGCGTCCGTTCGACTTCGCTCAGGACGGCTTGTGCCTGTCGAATGGCCGGAAAGCGCGGAGCCCGACGTGATTTCACCCCGCGTTGTCCTGTGGGCGGGGCTGGTTTTCCCTTCGTGGAAATTCGTGCTGGCCGAGCGAAAGCGCTGGGGCGACGGCTGGTGGTTAGTGGGCAACTTGGGTTTTCTCGCGGAGGATTGGCCCACGCACCACATCAGCGTCCCGAAAGATTTTGACTTTAGGTAGGGGCGGTTGCCCTCAAGCGCCACTCGTGCGAGGCGCGCCGCGCGTGAGTCTGTGGCGCTTGAGGGCAAGCGCCGCTACCGAGGTTGCACTGAATAGGTAGGGCGAACGAGGGCTGCGGATATTTCAAAACCGTGAATCCTGCCGCTACCGAGGTTGCACTGAATAGGTAGGGCGAACCCTCCGGGTGAGCCGCGTCTCGGCGGGGAACATCCTTCGCCAAGGCTACGGCCCGGCAAGCGCTTCGCCCTACCTCAGACCCACCGAGCTGTAACAACTACTGAGGCGCGCAAAATACGGTGACGATAGTGGGTCGGGCGGGACCGCGACGAGTGCACCGCCGCAGCGGCTGGGCGCGCCGCAATTCACGAGTGAAATTCGCCAAACCGGATGGCCCAGCGGTCCGTCCCTACGTGTAATCCTATTTTGCGAGTAGCAGTAAGAGCCTTGGGAGAAATAGTCTTGGGGTAGGGGCGATTGTCCTCAATCGCCCTGCGAACGCCGAGGGCGGTTGGGGCAACCGCGCCTACCGCTTGTCTGACCAATCAGGCTGCAGTTTTATTGAAAACGCGCGAAAACAATGAGGAGAGGCTTTGGCGAAACGTCGAGGATCGCAGGCTGCGGCAGGCGCTGAAGTAGGTTAACAGCCCATAGTTCATCAGCGCAGGAACTGGCATGATGAAGATTCTTCAAGGGGAGAACCGTTAGTGCCGTACGACGTGCTCTTCAGCGCGTGGCATCCTCCTCACCACATTCCAATCAACCTACTATCAACATGCCTCTAATATTTCCTCTCGCCGCCATCGGTTATTCATTTTTCTACCTCTTGTTCGGCGGCGGACTGGTTGGTGCGGTAATTATTTTCTTCGTCGCCAAAATGCTTCGGCGTTAACGCAGTCGTCCCTTCTGCAACCATGAAATACTCAACCGCAGGATCGACATCGATCTGGATGGCCCCGGCCGACCAGCCCACATTTTCCAGTCTGACTGCCGACCAACGCGCTGATGTTTGTCTTGTGGGCGCAGGGATTGTGGGTCTCACCACCGCTTATTTATTAGGTCGCGCGGGAAAATCCGTGGTCGTCTTGGACGACGGGCCGATTTTTTCCGGGGAAACCGGGCGAACGACCGCGCATCTTTGCACCGCTTTGGACGAGCGCTATTTCGCATTGGAGCGCCTGCACGGCGAAAAAGGCGCGCAACTCGCGGCGGAGAGCCACGCGGCGGCCATCGACGAAATTGAGCGGATTGTTCGCACGGAAAATATCGACTGCGATTTCGAACGCGTGGACGGCTATCTTTTCAACCCGCCCGAGCAGTCAAAGCCGGATGATGAGTTGGAGCGGGAGCTCGCGGCGGCCCGGCGGGCGGGGTTGAGTGAGGTCGAGATCGTGCCGCGCGTTCCGCTCGGTTCCTTCGATACCGGCCACGCCTTGCGCTTTCCCCGTCAGGCCCAGTTTCATCCCCTGAAATACCTGACCGCGCTCGCGCAGGCGATCATCCGGGATGGCGGCCGCATCTTCACGCACACCCATGTGAAGGCGATTAAAGGTGGCACGTCCGCGCAGGTTGAAGCCGGCGACGGACTGGTGGTTACTTGCGATGCCATCGTCGTCGCCACCAATACTCCGGTGAATGACCGCTTGGCCATTCACACCAAACAAGCGGCCTATCGTAGTTTCGTCATTGGTGCCGCCGTGCCATCGGGTACGGTGCCGAAGATACTGGGTTGGGAAACGTCCGATCCCTATCATTATGTGCGGCTGCAAAGCGTGAGCCGCGGAGCATTCCCGGTACCTCATGATATTTTAATCGTCGGAGGTGAGGACCATAAGACGGGGCAGGCCGACGATACGGAAACGCGCTATGCGCGCCTGGAGGCTTGGGCTCGCTCGCGTTTCCCGATGATGGGGCAAGTGCATTTTCGTTGGTCCGGTCAAGTCATTGAACCGGTTGATGGGCTCGCTTTCATCGGCCGCAATCCCCTCGATCACGACAATATCTATGTGGCTACGGGGCATTCCGGCAATGGCATGACTTACGGCATGATCGCCGGCCGGTTGCTCACCGATTTGATCAGCGGCCAATCGAATCCTTGGGCCGCGCTCTACGATCCCTCGCGCGTGACGCTCTCCGCAGTGAAAACGTTTGCCGAAGAAAGCGGCAACATGGCGATGCAATATTCCGACTGGTTGACCGAGGGTGACGTCAAACAAGATGAGCAGGTGCCGATTGGCACCGGAGCCGTGGTGCGGCATGGACTCACGAAGATCGCGATCTACCGCGATCCCAATGGCGAGTTGCACGAGTGCTCGGCGGTTTGTCCCCATCTGGGCGGCATCGTGCGATGGAATCATGCCGAGAAAACTTGGGACTGTCCGTGTCACGGATCGCGTTTTGATGCCTTCGGTCAAGTGCTCAACGGACCGGCCAACAAGAATCTTGAACCAATCGCCGTCCATGTTTCCTAGCACCAACGCCGGAGGCGAAGCGCTCTCTTTCAGTCTAAAGCAGAACCGCCACATATCGGCCGGCTACGGTTGCGAACTTTGGCCCGAACCCGCGCCAGCCGTAGCCGAGGTTTTTCTCCGCTGCACATGAAACTCTCCGCTAACCATCTTAAACGGTACAAACAGATCGCGATGCTTTTTTGGAAGCATGGACGATCCGATCTCGCACGCCAGATGGCGGGCAATAATTCCCTCGACCCACAGGAAATGGAAACCGGGACCACCGGTGCCGCTCCCGAACAACTGGCCACCGATCTCGAAGCCATGGGTCCGACCTTTGTCAAAATCGGCCAAGTGCTCGCCAGCCGTCCCGATCTCCTGCCTCCGCCTTACCTCAAGGCACTCGCGCGTCTCCAAGATGAAGTGAAACCGTTTTCCTTTGAAGAGGCGGAGCAAATTGTCCTGACCGAACTCGGGGTGCGGATTTCCAAGGCATTCTCCCGGTTCGACCCGGAACCCATCGCGGCCGCCTCTTTGGGCCAGGTCCATCGCGCCGCTTTGCGCGACGGCCGCCCCGTGGTGGTCAAAGTGCAACGCCCGGACATCCGGCGGCAGATCGCCGACGATTTTGAAGTCTTGACCGAGATCGCCGCCTTTATGGACGAGCATACCGAAATCGGCCGCCGCCACCGCTTCAAAGTCGTCGTGGAAGAGTTCCGCGCCACCATTCAACAAGAGCTCAATTACGAGCGAGAAGCGCAGAACATGATCGCCGTGGGAAAAAATCTGGCGGAATTCAAATTGATCCAGGTGCCCCAGCCGGTTCTCGATTACAGCACGCGCAGTGTGCTCACCATGGATTATATCGACGGTCAGAAAATCACGGCCCTCGGACACATGGCGCAACTTGATCTGAAGGGTGCACCGCTCGCCGAAGAGCTGTTTCGCGCGTACCTCAAGCAAGTCTTGGTCGACGGCCTTTTTCACGCCGATCCCCATCCGGGAAATGTCTTTGTCACCAGCGATGGCCGGATTGCCCTGCTCGATCTTGGGATGGTCGGACACACCGCTCCGGCCATGCAGGAGCACATGTTGAAAGTGCTCGTCGCGGTCAGCGAAGGGAAAGGGGAGGAGGCTGCCGATGCGGTGGTGCGTATGAGCGAAAAAACCGAAGCCTTCGACCACCATGAATTCCGGCGGCAGATCGGCCACATGGTGGCATCGACGAAGAATCAAGGGCTCAAGGAATTGAATATCGGACGATCGCTCATGGACGTGAGCCGCTTCGCGAGAGACAACGGCCTCTTTGTCCCCAGCGAATTGACGCTCCTCGGGAAAACTCTGCTCCAATTGGATCAGGTCGGGCGCATTCTCGATCCCGAATTCGATCCCAATGCTTCCGTCCGGCACAACGCCGCGAAGCTTGCCTCGACCAGAATGGAACGGGCGGCATCGCAAGGCAGCGTGGTCACCTCCCTCCTGGAAATGAAAGACTTCATGGTGCAGATGCCCTCCCGGTTGAATCGGATCATGGATGCGATCGCCAACGCGGAGTTGGAAGTGAAGGTGAAATCCCCGGATGCCAAAATCGTCGTGGAGGGAATTGAAAAAGTGGCGAACCGGATTACCACCGGCCTGCTCCTCACCGCCTTGATCATCGGCTCGGCGTTGATGATGCGCATCGAGACCCGGTGGCAGTTGTTTGGCTATCCCGGACTGGCGATGATTTGTTTCCTCGGCGCGGGCGTTGGCGCAGTCGTGCTCCTGTACAAAATTACGACCCAGGACCGGCGCAGCCGAAAGGGCCGTCACCCCTAGCCGGGCAGACACCCATTAAAAGAGTGAGCTGGGAAATCTGCGCTGGATGGGACGAATCCGACACCGTCATTGAGTTAAGACCAGAGGCAGACTGAATCCGACGTAGGGCCGGTGTCTCTTTACGGGCCGTAGCCACGGCGATGGCTGACGCATCGGCCGTGATTGCGCTCAATCGCGGCGTCTGCCAGACAGATGCCCTACGGCTCAAGGCCAAAACCGAAAACAGAAACCGGAGTAGAATTAAGCACCCACGGGATTCATCAAGTAATGGGTGGGCGTCGGTTTCCACACCGACGCTCTTTCGCCGATGTGGCAATCGGCGACCACCCACCGGAAACAGCGAGGAACCTGATAACTGGGATACGGCGAACCGGCTTTGACGAAGGCCCGTAGCTCAACTTCACTCAACGGCAGCGGACGAAACCGAGGGGTAACACCCCATATCGTCGGCGGACCTTCGCTGATAGGCTGAGACTGCAATGCGAGAAACAGTGAACGGATCACCGTTCATTATCTTCAGCGCGGCCAATTTTTCAATGCATCCAGAGCATCCAAACTCTGCGGCTGAGTCTGGCCGAAACAACGACACCCCGAACCGGGTGATTGATTCGCTGCGCCGGTTGATCTGGTTTTCCTGCACGCTGCTGGCGGGCCTTTGCCTTCCCGTCTTCGGCGAGGTCAACCGCGTTGCGATCACTCACGCCTACGTCCGGGGAATCGCGGAAAAGGTCGCGGCGGCACCGTACAAGGCGCGGTCAGCGGGACTGCCGGCGTTCTTGCGCGAGATGACTTACGACGACTATCAGCGAATCCAGTTCCGCCATGAGAATGCACTGTGGCGCGCCGACAACCTCCTCTTCACGGCGGAATTTTTTCATCCAGGCAGTCTGCATTCGTCACCGGTTATCGTTAACGAATTCTCGAACGATTATGTGCAGCGCATTCCTTTTGTCCGGACATTTTTCGACTATACCCAAATCCATCTGGGCGGACGGCTGCCCAGTTCGCTGGAATATGCCGGCTTTCGTCTGTTGGATCATTTGAACAAGCCGGATCATTGGGATGAAGTGGTGACGTTTCTCGGCGCGAGCTATTTCCGCGCCTTGGGTAAAGGCCATCGTTATGGTCTTTCGGCGCGCGGACTCGCGCTCAACTCGGGCGGTCCCGACAAGGAAGAATTTCCGGACTTCGTCGAAGTCTGGCTCGGCAAGCCCGAGGCCGCGGATAAATCCATTACCTTTCACGCGCTGCTCGACAGCCCAAGCGTCGCGGGTGCCTACACGTTCGTGCTCACCCCGGGAGACGACACGACCATGGAAGTGAAGGTGACACTTTTTTTCCGGAAGCGCGTGGCGAACGTCGGGCTGGCACCGCTCACGAGCATGTTCTGGTTTGGGGAAAACTCCGCCAGTCGCTTCGGCGATTTCCGCAGCGAGGTGCACGATTCCGACGGCTTACTGGTGGCACCGGAACCAGCGATCCGACTATGGCGACCGTTGACCAACGGAGGCGCGAAACAGATCACCGATTTCTCTGCCGCCACGATCACCGGATTTGGTTTGCTGCAGCGTGATCATGAATTCCGGAATTATGAGGACACCGAGGCTCGCTATGAAATGCGGCCCAGCGCGTGGGTCGAACCCATCGGCTCATGGCCGGCCGGGCTCGTGCGGTTGCTGGAACTGCCGACCAAAAACGAATACGCCGACAACATCGTCGCCTCGTGGATGCTGCTCACACCGCCTGAACCCGGTCAATCGCTGGAATATTCCTACCGAATCCACTGGTCGAGCGCGGTGACCTTTGGCGGGCCGCAGGGCTGGGTGAGCTCCACTCGCCAGACGGTGCAAGTGGAGAGACCGAAGCGCTCTAAATTCGTGATCGATTTCGATCCCGACGGCCTCAAAACCATCCCGGTCAGCGCCAGCGTCACAGCCGAGATCACGCTGCCGACGGGCGTCAGCGTGTTGGATCAGCGGATCATCCGCAGTGAAGCCAACGGCTCCTGGCGTCTGGCCATTCTGGTGGATGCCCCAAACGTCAACGCACCGGTCGAATTGCGGGCCCGACTGCTGCTCGAGGGCAAACCAGTCACGGAAACATGGGTGAACACCTGGACGCCATGAGCACAGTCACACTTGACCCGTTGGTTTGGGCCGAGGCCTACGAGCGGGTGGAAAACCATTTGCTGGCCTACCGCGTTACCAACCGTTTCCTGCTCACGCAGCTCACCCAGGAAATTCTCCTCGCGGCGTCGGTGCAGCATGTTCTGGCACCGGACCGGTTGCCGGCCGATCTTGCCGCCGAGGAAGTGGCCCGGTCGCTCAATGCCTGGATCGAACGGGTGATCGGTCCCAGTGACGAGACGCCCGTTCGGCGCACCGCGCGGGCCCGGGCCGCGATCTATTTGGCGGATTTGCCCCGGCGCTGGCCGGCCTCGTTTCTCAGCAATCAATCACCGCCGCCGGAACTCCTCGAGCAACTGCGTTCCACCTATGTCGCGGCCGGGCCCGATCTCGAATTTTCCAACATGCAACTGCGGCCGATTGATCTCGGTCCGGTGTCGGGTGCGGCGGACGAAACCTGGCGAGCCTTCGCGAAGTGGCCCATTCTGCATAGCGTGATGACTTGGGGCCTGTTTGCCGGTGTGCTCGGCGCGGCTTTCTATCTGTCGCGTTTCTAGACGGACAGGATCTCTCCGGCGATGAACGAATTTTCCCCGTCCACTGACGCTGCCGTCCACCGCGTGACCCGCCGACGCATGGGCGTGCTGACTTTCGTGGTGTTCATGACGGGCCTGATGACGCTGATCATGGCGGATTTCATCTGGGGCATGCCGATGCGGGGTTGGAACGGCGTGCAACTGTTGCTGTTCGCCGTGCTCTCGGCGCTGATATCTTTTGGGGCGGGGCAGGCGATTTTTGGATTTATCGCGCGCCGGGGAGGAGGCGATCTCTGCCGCCTGACGCGGAGTCTCCCGCCGGAAGAAGAGCCCGATATCCCGCTGGCTCCGACGGCGATCGTGATGCCGATCTTCAACGAGGATGTGGCGCGGGTGTTTGCCGGCCTGCGGGCGATCTACCGCTCCGTCGAACGCACCGGGCAGATCGCGCAATTTGATTTCTACGTGCTGAGTGACTCCACCGATCCGAACAAATTGATCGCGGAAGAAATCGCCTGGGCGGAATCGCGCCGCGAACTCGACGCCACCGGCCGTTTTTTCTACCGCAAGCTCCGCACCGGCACGAACAAGAAGGCGGGGAATATTGCGGACTTTTGCCGCCGCTGGGGGCGGCGCTATCGCTACATGGTCGTGTTGGACGCGGATAGTTTCATGGCGGGGGATCTGCTGGTGCGCCTGGTGCGCCTCATGGAGCGCAACCCCGGGACGGGGATCATTCAAACGGCGCCGAGCTTGGTGCGGGCGGAGACGCTCTACGCCCGCGTCATGCAATTCGCCACGCGGCTTTATGGCCCTGTGTTTCTCGCCGGACTGAACTATTGGCAGCAAGGCGAGGGCAACTACTGGGGCCACAATGCGATCATTCGCGTGGCCCCATTCATGGAGCATTGCGCGCTGCCCAAACTGCCCGGACGTGAGCCCATCGGCGGAAGAATTCTCAGTCACGATTTCGTGGAAGCGGCGCTGCTTCGACGGGCCGGCTGGGCTGTCTGGATGCTGGCGGAGGCTGAGGGAAGTTTCGAGGAGGGCCCGCCCACGTTGATCGATGCGGCGAAGCGGGACCGACGTTGGTGTCAGGGCAATCTCCAGCACGGCCTGTTGTTGTTGGCGCGCGGCCTGCCGACCATCAGCCGGATTCATTTTCTGCTCGGGATCATGTCCTATGCCGCTTCACTTTTTTGGCTGACCTTGTTGCTGCTTGGTTCGCTGATTCTCGTCGGTTTCGGCCGCACGGGTCTGACGTGGGTGCCCAAGCCCGGATTTGCCGCCACGCTCGGCGTCAATCCCGCGGTCCAGTCCGGTGTGTTGGTGGGCATGACGCTGCTGCTGTTGTTCGGCCCGAAGCTGCTGGCGGTCATCGACCTCATTATCCAACGCGGGGGCACCGCCCGTTTCGGCGGCTTCGGCAAAGTGCTCGCGGGGGTTTTCTTGGAATCGCTTTTCTCGGCGCTGCAAGCGCCCATCCTGATGCTCTTGCACGCCAAATTTGTCGTCCTCACCGTGTTGGGCCGCGGAGTCGGCTGGGCGACCCAGCGGCGCGATGGCGAAGGCCGCGTCAACTGGTCCGAGCTGTTCCGCGTCCACGCGGGACACACGGCGTTTGGTTTGGGATGGGCGGCGATTCTGGCTTTCGGCGCGCCTCGCACGCTGCTGTGGATGTTGCCCGTCTTGGCGGGCATGATTCTGGCGATTCCCTTTTCCCTGCTGACCAGCCGCACCGAACTGGGCCGCTGGACGCGGGCCCGGGGATTGTTCTGCACGCCAGAGGAACTTATCCTGCCTGTGGAACTGGCCGAAGTGGAAAAAGAGATCGGGGAAAAAACAGATATCTCCACCCATCAGAATGAGGATGACGGTTTAATTCGTACGGTGCTGGATCCCTACACCAATGCGCTGCATCTCTGTCTGCTCCACGAGCGCTCCGGGCAGACGGACGAGATCAGGCGATATTTTGAGGAGAACCGCGAAAGACTGCTGCACTCGGGTCCGGGTGCACTTCCGGCCCGGGAGAAATCCGCCCTGCTGGCGGATGCCGAATCAATCGACTGGTTGCATCGCGAGCTCTGGCGTCGGCGACCGCAGAATCTTGCGGCCGAATGGCAGGCCGCCTTGCAGCAAAACAAAAAACGCCTCATCAGCGCGTAACCAGAGGCGGTCGGAGGGTTCACCTGCCACGAAGCCGGAGTCTGTTTTCCTGACCTGTGCGGGTTTCACCTGATGGTGCCAGGCCTTGCCAGGGGTTAGAGTGGACAACCAGCACAACTGGGTTCCCCGCCCGATAATTTATTCCATAACACCCTATGAAAAAGAAAACGGTTTCATCCGAAAAGAAATCCGCCGCCGCGATCAAACTTGGCGGCCAACCGGAAAACGACCAAGACGCCCGGGATGCCGGCTTCGCATCCGCCACCGCTCCGCAGGAACTGCAGAAGAAGTCCGACCAAGACCATGACGGATCGAAGCATCCACCGGGCAAGAAGGTTCGGGCCTGAACCGATTTATTTCTTCTGCAGCGAAGCCCGCATCGTCTCCTCAATGGAGAGTCGAGACGGTGACGGTGCACCCTGTGGGTGAGGTTTCACCTGCTCCTATTTTGGCAGGATGCAGATAGACAAAGCCGGAATGATGCCGTCGAACGCGTATTCCCGAATGAGCGGAAGTAAACTCAAAGGTGGTCGTCGATTTCGACATCGGCGTGAGAGCGTCGGGGTGGAACCCGACGCCCGGGCGGGTTTTGCAGCGTGCGTGTAGCCTCGTTTGAGAGCGCAGCCCGAAAACGGAGCCGCCGGACACCGCGCTTTCGCCTGCGGCTCAAACGCGGCTACTACCGGGGCGGGCCAGCCGCTGAAGTGGCCCGGGTTTCAGGATTCATCGCGCATGCCTCTTCAGAGGTGTGCCACTGCGGAGGTCGAACCCGACCTCCGGGCGGGTTTTGCAGCGGGAGTCGGGCGGGGATCAGGATGTCTTAGCTTAGGCTCTGTTCGTTTTTTCGTCCCCCTGAAGTTCAGGTGCGGCGTCAGCGGCAGAGCGAAGACGGTTTTCCCCATGAGCCGGTGAAAACGAATTGCTTGATGGGCTTGCGCTGCCGGGGAGCCAGATCGCGCTCCCGCAGACCGGCCGGTATTTCGTCGGCCTCCGCCCGATAGCCGATGGCCATCGCCGTCCACGCCTCGGCCTGCGGCGGGAGTTGGTAAAGTTCGCGCGCCTTGTCGGGGAGTATCCCGATCATCTGATGAACCGAGAGACTGCGCGCGGTCGCTTCCACTACCAGATTGGCGGAAGCCAGACCGAGATCGTGGACGGCGGCCCGATTGTCTTTCTTGGTTTTGGAAAACTGGTGGCTGACCACACCGAGAACCAGCACCGGCGCGGCTTTCGCCCAATCCTGATTCGCGGGAACCAGACAGGAGAGGAGGCGCTCGTATTCCTCCGGGTTCTCCCGGGTCGCGACAAAATAGGTCCACGGCTGTTCGTTGTAGGAGGAGGCGGACCAACGCGCCGCTTCGAAAAGCGAACAGAGGTCGGCTTCTTGGACCGGACGGTCGGCAAAGCCGTAAGGGCTCCACCGTGCGGCGAGCAGCACGTGGATGGGATGATCGAGCGACGATTGTTTGGCGAGTGGGGCAGCGATGGGAGCGATGATCATTGGGAGGAATGGGTTGAGACTGACGAAATATTTCTGGTTGGCGGGCGATGCGCGTAATTGAAGCCTGCGCGACGCGGCAGGATCGATGAAGGAACTAGCATTTCCACGCGCGCTCTTTACCCAGGTCATAATGTTCAAACGTAGTTTTCAGACTGGTCAGCACTTCGGCGGAGGTTTCCAAGAGCGCACCGAAGCGCGGCTCGTCAACGATGACGACGTCTGCCCGAAGATGAGCAATGAGCTCCGCCAGCTTCCGCTGGATGTTCTGACTGTGCGCGGCTGGGTTGGGTGAGGATTCCTTTGACGAGGTTCGCTTCATGGGATCGGTAAATTGCGTTGGGCGAAATGAGCGGGACAATTTTGGTGCTAGGGACGAGAGGAATCCCGGCTGACAGGAACGTCCGCGGCCGATGGTTCGTTCGCAGGGTTCTTCCATGACATGACGACGATCACGATCGCTCCGATGACCAAAAAGACCAACACGCCAACGACCATCCCGAGGTTTATCTTGCTGGTCCACTTGTGGGGGTTGACGAGTGGTTGAGTGCTGTTTTGGTCGAAGCCCATGATTTTTAAAATAAGCGGATATGAATGTTGGGATTGATGCGCGTGGATTTGCTCTGCCGCAGCGTGTAAGATCGTTTTGGTGGTTCGTTCGATTGTTTTCTTAGGCGGAATTCATGGACCCGATGAAGTCGGCGCAATTACCCCAGCGGAAATTTTCGGGCAGGAGTATTTTTTGGTCCGTAACCCAACGGCCCGCCTTGACGACCATTTTGCAGACCGTCCAAGTCTTGTCTTCAAAATCAAATTCCCACACGTGGCCCGTGTCGCAGGCTTTAGGGTCGAGCTTGATGTTCTCGGGTAGTTCGATGTTTTCCAGCATCATTGATGATAGCTGAAATTCCGGCGAACCGTCATGGGGTTTAACCCGAATATCCACGCACGTGTGAAGGAGATCGCGAGACCCGTGGCATTCCGCCGCTGTCGCGAAAACTCGACGGAAATATTCCCGCAGTGCCCGTGCTCATGGGGCACATCTGCCGGTTGGCGGTAACGCCGATACGTTCAGATCGGGTTCCGCCGGCTTCGTGGGCTCTAAAACCTCTCCCTCAGGGACTTTGGCCCACCGCCAACCGGCAGATGCGCCCGGGCTCATGGGTCACTTGGCATGGAGTCCTGAGTCTGCCTGCGGTGAGCTGATTGCGGTGAATTTGTCGAATCGGGCATCGGCTTGGATTGAGGTGGGAGCGGCTTTATGCCACGACGGTTTTTGAGTCGGGGTGTAAAACCCATCCCACCAAAGAATGATGTGATGCTGATGGCCTGGGCAGTGTGTGCTCTTGTGCATGAGCCCGGGGCTTGTCTGAGACCGTGAGCCTGTCGAATCGGCTCGGGGGATCTAGGCTCGCGCTAGAGCAGGCGGCCGAACAGGCGGGCGACCCATTCTTTCAGACGGAGCAGCGTTGATCGGCGCTCCCACGTTGGGAGGTCGATCGCATCGGAGGACGCGAGGTCTGCGTCATAGGCGGCCTGCATCTGCTGGGCGAATTCTCGTCCCAGCATTTCCGCGTTGATCTCATCGTTGTCCAGCGCGCTGCGCCAATCCAGATTGCTGGAACCGACGCACGACCAGACACCGTCAACGATGGCGGTCTTCACATGCAACGGGGCTCCCCGCCGCTCGTAAATCTTCACCCCGCCCTTCAGCAACTCCGTGTAGTAGGAGCGTCCCGCATAAAACACCATGGCTGAATCGGACTGGCTGGGCAAAATCAGCCGGACATCCACGCTGCGCGCGGCGGCATCGAGCAGAGCCTTTCGCAGTTGCGGGTCGGGCACAAAATAGGCGTTGGCCAGGTACACCTGTTTTTCCGCATTGGTGATCGCCGCGATGAGTGTCAGGTAGATCAGGCTGAATGGATCATCCGGCGTACTGCCGATTGCGCGGACGATGTCCTTGCCCTGCGGTGCGATCGCGGGGAAATAATCTTTTTTGGCCAGAGGCACGCCGTGCTGCTTGGTCCAGGTTTGCAAAAATAACTTCTGGAATTCGGCGACGACCGGTCCATCGATTTGAATATCCGTATCACGCCAGCCGTTTTTCGCGTCGCTCGGCCCCACGCTTTTCCCGCCGGAGGATCCTCCGGAATAGACGTCGGCGATATTGATGCCGCCGAGGAAAGCCGTGCGTCCATCCACCACGAGCAGCTTGCGGTGATCACGATGGTTGAGGTTCCAACGCACTTTCGCCAAGAAGGGATTAACCGGATTGAACTCGAGCACCTGGATCCCGCCCTGTTTCAGGCGATCAAAATATCCCTTGGCCGTGCCAAGGGCGCCGACGCTGTCGTAGATCAGGTTGACCTGGACGCCGTGCGCCTGCCGCTCAAGCAACGCGTCCGCAAACTGTCGGCCCACTTCACCGGACTCGATGATGTAAGATTCAATGTTGATATGGTCCTTCGCCTGACGGATCGCGGCGAGCATGGCCTCGTAGGTGGCCGGGCCGTCTTGGAGCAGCCCCACCTTGTTGCCGACCACGAGCGGGCTGCCGACGATTTCCTGCTCGAGTGCGATCTGCTTGTCCAAGATATCGAGATCACCGGATTTGCGTTTGAGCTCTGCCACGAGGGCGGCGCTGCGTTGCGCCGAGAGCGGGCCCAGGGCGTTTTCAAATTTTGCGGCCTGCGTGGTGTAACGCTTCGTCAGGAACTGAGTATCCGGCAGAGAAGCGCAACCCGCAGTGAGCAACAGGCAGAGAATCACGGCAGTAATTTTAAGGACGCGAATCATGAGTGATACTGGGTGCCTGAATCAGGTTGGTTCCCGATTCAGGATGACGATCTGCCGGGCGAACGGCGGACTCACTCTCCGTGTTTTTGGTCGCGGGTACGCGCCGCTTTCTTCGCACCACGTGAGCGGGCCGGCGATACTTTCTGCCGACCCTGACCGATGGCAGTGTCGCGGGCGGCCTTGCGGCGCACCGTGCTTGTCTGACCCTTGGGTGCACCCAACTTGATGCCGGCCCGGCGCGCTGCAGAAAGGCCAATGGCAATGGCTTGTTTGCGGGAGCGGACATGGCCACTGCCCGCGCGCAACGCATGCATTTCCTCACGCACAAACTCGCCGGCTTGGGTTGACGGGGTTTTTCCCGCACGCGCGTCGTGCCGGGCGTTTTTCAAGGCAATTTCTTTAGGCATGGCTGGGTTTTGATTCCCATTGGGTCCGATACCCCGGAACTTATCGGAGACTGTGAGCCTGTCGAATCGGCTCCGGCTTGGTGGGGAAGTGGCACGGGTCGCCTGACCTGTGAGGGATGGGATCACTGGTCAGGCGACCCCGTGCCACGACAATTGGCGATGAACGAGGGTTGGCATGACTGGGTTGTCATTTCTTCCACCCGTTGAGACCGCAGCCGGCAGATTAATTTTTCGTGCGAAATCCACCCATTAACAAGATGACAAGGCCAATCAACAAAACAAGACCGAGTCCACCGCCGCCAATGGCTGGTCCGCCGAAGTAAAAACCGCCGCCGCCGAATAACAGAGCAAGCACGACTATCAGTAGTAATAGATTCATAGGGGGGTAAGATAGCGCACCCCTGCGGCTGATGCTATGGGGCCTTCACCCCCATGACCGGAAACGGTATCCGGCTACAATTGATAAGTGCCTTTAGTTGTTACAGCTCGGTGGGTCTGCGGTAGGGCGTTATCGAGCGTAAGCGACACTCGGCACAGGCCCGCTGAGCCGCGCTATTTCGGAGGTGGTAGGGCGAAGCGCTTGCCGGGCCGTAGCCTTGGCGAAGGATGGTCCCGCTGAGCCACGCTCGATGATCGGCTCCCCCCGGAGGGTTCGCCCTACCTGACGCTCCCTCTCTTCTTTGAGTAATCCCCCAGAAGTCTTTCAGTCGCCGATATGATTCTGCCGGCGCCACGTTCCCCGTTGTTTTGCCCGCTCGAGATCCAACGGCGAGGTCTGTTACCCAAACGTTCGATGCCGCGAAAAGTAGCATGCGCGAAAAGTAGCATCTATTTTACCACGCCCTCGATTGAGAAAGCCGGACAATGGGTCGCTTGTAAGAGATGCCTCTCTTTCGCTTCCGCTGGTTCCTGATGCTTTGCAGCGTGTTTCTCGCCGTGTTGGGCGCCGATCTCTATTTGCACGGTTCCGCCGCAGCTGCTGTTGGTGCCGCCGCGACCGCCCGCCTGAATGTCGCTAATTTTTTGGGTGCAGCCTCGGCCGGAGAACTGTCTGCGGGCACGATCACCTATCGCATGAATTCGGCCGGATTGGCGGATCTCGCGGCGACACGGACGCAGGATGGCAAGACCGCGACGGTGCAAGCGACCGCTCGGCTCACGGATACGGATCTCACTTTGCTTCGTACGCATCATTTTGCCGAGGACGATGCCGCAGCCTTGGCGATCGCGAGACCGGTATCCTGGCGCGCACGCGCGGCCACGATGGTGCATTTCACCATGGTCACACTCGGCCTATTGACGATTTTCGCGGCGGTTCTCCTGGGTGCGAGTTACTTTGTCGCCCGACAAACCTCGCTGTCGTCCCACCAGTTGCGCGCCGCCACCTCGAGCGTCAAATTCTCTGCGGTCGCTGGCTGCGATGAAGCCAAGGACGAAGTTCACGAAGTGGTGGAGTTTCTCAAGGACCCCGCGCGCTTTCGCTCCACGGGCGGTCGGATGCCAAAGGGTGTCCTCCTCGTCGGTCCGCCAGGAACGGGCAAGACCATGCTGGCGAAAGCCGTGGCTGGCGAAGCCAAGGCGCATTTCTACAGTTTGAGCGGTTCTGATTTCGTGGAGCTGTACGTCGGCGTCGGGGCAGCCCGGGTGCGTTCTCTTTTCAAGAAGGCGAGAGAAACCGCGCCGAGCATCATTTTCATCGACGAGATCGATGCCGTGGGTCGCAAGCGTTCCTCGGGCGACGGTGGCGCACAACAGGAACATGATCAAACGCTCAACGCTTTGCTCGTCGCGATGGATGGATTCGATTCGGGTGAGGCGGTGGTGGTCTTCGGCGCCACGAACCGGCCTGATACCATGGACCCCGCGCTGTTGCGCCCCGGCCGTTTTGACCGCCAGGTTTCTGTCAACCTACCCGACCTCGCCGGGCGGACGGCGATTCTTCAGGTGCACGCGAGTGCCGTCAAACTCGACGCGAATGTCGATCTGACGCAGCTCGCCAAAGGTACGCCGGGTTATTCCGGAGCCGATCTGGCCAACTTGCTCAACGAGGGCGCGATTCACGCCGCTCGCTCTCGCCGCGCCACCGTGACGATGGCCGATCTCGACGAGGCTCGCGACAAGATCAACTGGGGCCGCGAATGTCCCCGGGCCTTCACGGACGGCGACAAACGCATCATCGCCTACCACGAAGCCGGCCACGCGCTCGTGCAAGTATTGTCCGGTGACGACACGATGAAGCTGCACAAGGTGACGATCATTCCCCGCGGACGTTCGCTCGGCAGCACGCAGTTCATGCCCGAACGCGATTTGTACAATCAGTCCCATGAGCAACTCATCACTCGGCTCCGCTGCCTGATGGCCGGTCGCGTGGCCGAGGAACTCGCCTTGGGCAGCATCACGAACGGCGCTTCCAGTGACATCCAGGAAGCCACCCGCATCGCGCGCCAGATGGTTTTCGAGTGGGGGATGTCCCCGCTGGGGTTCATGGCGCTGACGCAATCCGAAGGTGAGGCGAAACTCGCCAGCCCCCAGACCCTGCACGAGGCCGAGCACCACGTGAAAACCATCTTGGCGGAAAACTACGCGGCCACGACGGAGATCGTTACCGGGGCCAGAGCGGCACTCGATGCGATCGCGCACGACCTGATCGAGCGCGAAACGATCAGCGGTGATCACGTCCGCCAGACAATTATTTCAATCCAGCAAGCCGCCTGATTTAGCAACCGAACGACCGTTGGGCGCAGGCCCGAGGGAACTGTCTGCCCACGGCGATCCAAACTCATGGATCGCTTCGCTTGCTCGTCTTGCTCGCCCGTGCCGCCTCGTGCACGGTGTCGCGTTCCGCTTCTTCGGCTCCGGTTTCGAAAAGCTGCTCGGTTATACTGCGGCCCTCGGCATCCTCTTCTTCGCTGGGTGAATCCGGCACTTGGTGTCCACTGAAGACCGGCCCAGTCCGCGTCGGCAGCGTGGGATCAAGGCCCACCTCATCGGGATCAATGCGCGGCTCAGCCAACGGCTCAGCTTCGGTTGGGGCACCGTCGACCGGAAAATCCAGCAGCGGGGCAGGAACCGCGATCGCGACTGTCGGGCGCCGGTGCCCGGTGGATTGATCGCGGGCAATCGTAACGACACTGCGGACTTTTCCGGCAGAAATATTTTTCTTGTGGGCGGGTTTGTTCATCTGGCTGCGACTATACACCGGAAACGCCGAGAGGAGGCATGGAGTGTTTCCCTACCCGACAAAATAAACTTCGCCGTTGCAGCCGAGGTTGCGGAAGCGATTTGTGATCGCGCGATCATTTTTATACTTCGTCCTTTCTTCGCGGCGTAGGCAAGCCAGACGCCCTGTGCCCGGAAGACGCAGGCAATCGCTGTTTCACCCGGGGTGCGTGCCGATGCCTCCATGGTTGGTATTTGCGTACAACACCCCATTGGCGATCAACGACCTTTCGGGCAATCTGGGCGGATGAAATCTTCCCGCCTTTTGCCCACTCCGCCTTTGCCGTTCAGCGCACGTCCCACGGCATTTCCTGTCCGCCGTATCGTGCTCGACGCACGGGATATCTTTGCCCGGGGCACCCGTTGGCAATCAGGTTCAACGACACCGTTTGCCGCTCCGCCACCGCCAGGGAGGCGACAGGGCATGACGGAGACCGGGTGAGTCGTTGCAGCACCGGCACGCATGGGCATCACGGAACATATCGTCGGGCTTGCCGACGGACTCGGCCACTGGGGTTATGTCATTATTTTTGTGGTGATCGTGCTGGAGTGCCAGCCTCTGTTGGGATTGTTCGTTCCCGGAGAAAGCCTCGTCCTCGTGAGTGGATTTCTGGCGGGCCAAGGCACCTTCGATTTGGAGGCACTCATGGTGACGATCACTTTGGCCGCGATTGTGGGTGACAGCATCGGCTACGAACTTGGGCGAAAATTGGGCTTGAGGTGGCTCGAGCGTCATGGCCGTCGTTTTGGGGTTCGCGAAAAAGAATTGGCGAGGATCGACCGTTTTTTTGTCCGTCACGGCGGGAAGGCCGCTTTCATGGGGCACTTCATGCATCTGTTCCGCTCGCTGATGCCGTTCATGGCGGGAGCCAGCCGCATGCCTTATCGGCGGTTTATATTCAGCAACGCACTGGGCTGCGTGGTGTGGGCCTGCTTGTTTTCCCTGATCGGATATTTCCTCGGCGAGAACTGGAAGTATTTTGAAAAGTGGATTGGACAAGCCGGCGCGATGTTCGGGGGCTTGGTCGTGCTCGTCCTCCTTGCCGGATGGGGGTGGCGGTGGATGCAGGAACACGAGCTTATCGTGCGGGACCAATGGCAGGCGTTTCTGGAGCGACCGTTGGTCGCGGCGGGCCGGCGACGCTTCGCGGCGCAAATAGTGTTTTTGGAAAACCGGCTGACTCCCGGTGGTTACTTGGGGCTGCATCTGACGGTTGGTCTCTTGATCGTGCTGCTGGCGGGGTGGTGGTTCGGCGGGATCGCCGAAGACCTGCTCGCGACCGATCCGTTGATCGCGGTGGATCATCGTCTCGCGCTCTGGTTCAATCAACATGCGACGCCTGCGGTCGCGCGTCTGGCGGAAGCGGTTTCCTTGGCCGGATCGCCGGGCCTGCTGATTTTCGCCAGCCTGACGCTCGCGCTTATTTTTTGGGGACAGCGTGCGTGGTATCGCTTGTTGGCGTTAATCCTCACGCTCGGAGGCGGGGCCTTGCTCAACTTGGCGTTGAAATTTTTCTTTCATCGACCCCGGCCGGAATTCGAGCATCCGCTGGTTTTGACTTCGGGCTACGGTTTTCCCAGTGGCCACATGATGGGCGCAATGATGTTCTATGGCTTTGTCACGGTGCTGGTGGTAAAGCAGCTCAAGCCTTGGCGCTGGCGGACGCTGGTCCCGGTGGTGGCCTTCTTGTTGATCGTGTTGATCGGCTTGTCGCGGATTTATCTGGGTGTCCACTATCTCAGCGATGTACTCGCTGCGGCCGCGGCCGGTCTGGCCTGGCTGGCGTTTTGCCTCACGGGCGTCGAAACCATTGAACAGTGTCACGTGCATCCACGGGTTTCACCCTCCCGGTGAAGCTAGACGGTCACAGGTGATCGGCCGGAGTCGGACGGTGCAGGATCCAGTGCCGGCAGGCCGGGCATAACTCAAAATATAAAAAAAGCCCCGGGCATGCCGGAGCTCTTCGCAAGAGGAGCGAAATCAATCGACGCTTATTGGGCATGGAGAGAAAATCGCTTTTTCAAGAGCACCAATCCGCTCATTCCTGCGCCGATCAGCAAGAGAGTGCTGGCCGTATCAGGGACGCAAACGGGACTAGAGGGTGCGCTGGGTTGGGAGGATTCTTGGGCGGACATTGCGACTGGCAAAATCGCGGCTAGCAAAAATGCCAGGTGTATTCGTGTTTTCATATTTTGGTTTGGTTGCGCGGAAAATGGATTATTTTCCGAAATTGACTGCCTGAAAGTGGGAACGGCAGGTGAGGAGAATGCCGGATATCATCACGCGTTGCTATGGGGTGATCAGGGTAAGCCTTCGATTTGTGATGGACGGATCGCAGGCCGGAATGAGCGGGCTCGTTGAGGCAACGGAGGGCAAACTCCGGGGCATTTACCGTCATTCGGGCCTCATTTGGGGAAGCGTCCGTCAGGGAACCTGCAGCTCGATCGCGTGCTCCAGGAGATCGTCTTGCAACGGTATGGTTGCCCCGGGGATTTCCCGTCCGTCGAGCCTGAGGTAATTCGGCTCAGTTGCGCCAGCGGCGAGTCGGGAGATCGTGATGTGATAAACCGTTTTCCGGTAGCGGTAGTGGACTTTGTAGCTCGGCCACGCGACCGGCAGGCGAGGGGTCAGTCGTAATTTATCACCCTCCAAATTCAGGCCCAGCAGGGTTTCGATGAGCAAGCGATACATCCAGCCCGCTGAGCCGGTATACCACGTCCAGCCGCCCCGGCCGACGTGCGGGGCGACGGCGTAAACATCCGCGGCCACGACGTAAGGTTCCACTTTGTAGGTGGCGATTTGGTCGGCGGTCGCGCCGTGATGAACGGGATTGAGTAACGCGAAGAGTTCCCAGGCGCGTTCGTTTTCCCCCATGAGCGCGAAGGCCATGGTGGTCCAGATCGCGCCATGCGTGTACTGGCCGCCATTCTCGCGCACCCCGGGAATGTAGCCCTTGATGTAACCGGGATCGAGTGACGAGTGATCGAAAGGCGGATCAAATAATTGGATCAACCGATCTTCGCGGCGCACGAGGCGTTGATTCACGGATTGCATCGCCGCGCGCGCGCGGGCGGGATCGCCGGCGCCGCTGATCACCGCCCAACTTTGCGGGAGCGAATCGATCTGGCATTCCGGATTCGTGGCGGAGCCGAGCGGTTCGCCGTTATCAAAGTAGGCGCGGCGATACCACGCGCCGTCCCAGGCGTGGCGCTCGATGTTTTCCTTCAGCAACTGGGCCTGCGCGAGGCAGCGTTCAGCCATCAGGTGATCGTTGCGCGTGCGCGCGAGTTCGGAAAATTGCATGAGCACGTCATAGAGAAAAAAGGCGAGCCAGACACTTTCGCCCCGGCCGTGGTTGCCCACCCGGTTCATGCCGTCATTCCAGTCGCCGCAGCCGATCAGCGGCAGGCCGTGCTCACCGAATTTCAAACTGCGCTCGATCGCGCGCACGCAATGCTGGTACAGCGTGGCGGATTCCTCGGCACGATTGGGCAGATCGTAATAGGCCTCCTCCTCTGGTTTAACCGGGCGACCTTCGAGAAAGGAAATCTTTTCGTCGAGCACGCCCGTGTCCGCGACACAGGTGACGTAGCGGCAGGTCACATAAGGCAACCAGAGATAATCGTCGGAAAAATGGGTGCGCACGCCGCGGCCGGCCGGGGGATGCCACCAGTGCTGCACGTCGCCCTCGCGGAATTGATGGGCGGCGGCGCGGAGCAAATGTTCGCGGGTGAGCGCAGGCTCGGCGTGCACCAGCGCCATCACGTCTTGCAACTGGTCGCGGAAACCGTAGGCGCCGCCGGATTGATAAAACCCCGTGCGACCCCAAATGCGGCAGCTCAATGTCTGGTAGAGCAACCAACCGTTCGCCATCACGTTCACGGCGGGATCGGGGGTATCGACGTTCACCGCGCCGAGTGTCCGGTTCCAATGGGTCCAGACGCTTTCGAGCGCGACGCGGCTGGCATCGGCACGACGAAAACGATGGACGAGACTCTGCACCTCGGAGCTGGTGCGGCCGACTCCGAGGCGAAAACTCGTTTCGCGTTCCTGTCCATCCGGCAAATCGAAGGCGACCTGGAGGGCACCGCACGGATCGAGTCCCGCGCCGACCCGGCCGGAAAGCCGCGCGCGTTTCAGCGCCGCCGGCTGCGCGAGGCTGCCGTTGCGCCCGATGAATTCCTTGCGATCCCCCGTGAAGGTGCGCGCGGGGTCGTTCACGTCGAGAAACACCACGCGCTCGGAAAATTCCGCGTTGTAATAGTTGCGTGCGAGCAACGCGCCGGTCTTGAGATCCACTTCGGTCTGCACGTGCAGCAGGCTTTTATGCCGCAGGTCGCCGAGCACCCATTCGCAGTAACAGGTCGCAGAGAGGCGGCGCGGACGTCCCGAGATGTTGCGTAATTTCAAGACCGAGAATTTTACCGGGGCATCCATCGCGACATAAACCCACAGTTCGGAGGCGATGCCATTCTCTGTGTGTTCGAATACCGTATAGCCGAAGCCGTGGCGAATCACATAGGGCGTCGCGCCGCGCGCGGGCAGGGGCGTGGGCGACCAGAAGAGTCCGGTCTGCTCGTCGCGGATGTAGCAGGCTTCACCGGTCGTGTCCCGGATAGGATCGTTGCTCCACGGCGTGAGACGGAATTCATGCGCGTTCTCCGTCCACGTGTAGGCGCTGCCGCTTTCGGAGACGACGGTGCCGAAAGTCGGATTGGCGAGCACGTTGACCCACGGGGCCGGCGTCATCTGTCCGGGTTCGAGCGTGATGACATATTCGTGACCGTCGCGCGTGAAGCCACCGAGACCATTGTTAAAGATCAACTCTCTGGGTGGAACCGGCATCGGTTCATCGGGCCACACCGTGCGAACGGGAGTCAGGTTGGGGATCAGCGGTTCCAACCCGCTGTGCTGTTCCATTTGCTGCGCCAAGGTGCCCTTTTCATCGTCGAGGACGATTCGCGCCACAGCGAGCAGGAGCACGCGATCTTCCTGGGGAATTTGTTCAAGCCGGCGGACGAAGATGCCGCCCGGTTTGTCGAGCATCTGGGCTTCAATGCCCGAGGCGATCAGGCTGGTGATCGATTCGTGCAGCGACTGGCGGTAAACCGAGACGTCCTCGTTCAGGATCACGAGTTCGACGGTCAGTCCCTTCATCCGCCAGTAGGCGTGGGCCTTGATCAATTGGCGGACGAGCTCGATTTTTCCTTCGTCACTGATGCGCAGCAAAACCAGCGGCGCGTCACCCGAGATACCGTAGCTCCAGAGTCCGTTTTGACCGCGCCGGTTGTTGCGCAACACACCGGGGCTGGCGCGCCGCGCGGGATTGGCGTAGATCAGCGCACCGGCCAGTCCGCCGTAGAGCTGGGCCTCGGCCTCCGTGGCGTTGAGCTGGCGCAAAGTGACCTGGCTGTGGGTCCACGCCAGATCGAAGGCGCGGTCGGCCATGCGGGGGCTGCGATATTTATCGACCAGCGCGAGGGCCGTCTCGCGATTTTCCGTCACGCCCAGCACGAAATCCATGATGGCGGTTTCATGCGGCGGCAAAGTGACCGAGCGGCGCAACGACACGATGGGATCGAGCACGGAGCCGACGGTGTTGGCCAACGGTGCGACGGACTGCAGCGCCGCCGGGTGGGCGAGCGTGCCGCCGCGCCCGACAAAGCGGCTGCGATCGGTTTCACAGGAAATCTCTCCCTGCTCGCCGCCCTGGCCGACCAGGAGATGCAGCAGCCAGGGCGGCTTGCCCTCGGGGGAACTCGCGCGACGCGTGCAAAGCAGCGCGGACGTCGGTGGCATGAATTCCGTTTGAACAAAGAGATTGCTGAACGCCGGATGAGCCGCGTCTGCATCCGGACTCGCGAGCACCACTTCCGCGTAACTGGTCACCTCGATGGTGCGCGCGGCGGAAGAATGGTTGGTGATCGTGATGCGGCGCAACTCCACGTCGTCCTCGGGTGACACGCTGATCTCGGTGTGAATTTCGAGGCCGGTCTGCCGTTGGCGGAACTCCGCGCGCGCCTGCGTGAAGATGGCTTCGTAGCCCTTGGTGGCGCACAAGGTCGGTTGATGGGCGGCGGACCAGAACTCTCCCGTGCCCGTGTCGCGCAGATAAATAAACGTGCCCCAGCAATCGCGCGTCGTGTCTTCGCGCCAGCGGGTGACCGCGAGATCGCGCCAGCGGCTGTAGCCGCCGCCCGCGCTGGTGACGACGACATGATAACGGCCGTTGGACAACAGATGAATCTCCGGAGCGGGGGTCGCGGGAGTATTGAAGATTCGCATCACGCTGCCGCCTTCCCCCGTCAGCGTGCGCGTTTCTTCCAGTTTCAAATCCTCCGCGAACACACTCGCGGCGGTCTGTGGTACCCGCTCCTGCAACAGCAGCTCCGCCGCCTTGAGCATCGGGCAGGCGAGGAAGCGCCGGGGCATCGGGGCGTCGCGCAGCAGATGGACGAGCGCGAGCAAACTCATTCCCTGATGATGCACCATGTAGGAGCGGATGACGGCACAGGGTTCGTCGGGCGGCAGCCGCGAGGGCGTGTAATCAATCGCTTCGTAGAAACCGTAGTGGCCGGTGCGGCCCTCGGCGGCGAGGCGTTGCAAATTTTCGCACGCGGCCACGGGTGCCACCATCAGCGCCATGGCGCTGGCATAGGGAGCAATCACGAGGCCCTCGGCCAGGCCGCGTTTCAACCCCAGGCCCGGCACGCCGAACGCGCGGTATTGGTAGTTGAGGTGAACGTCGGTCAGGTTGTAGCCGGATTCGGAGATGCCCCACGGCACACCGCAGAGCTGACCGTATTCGATCTGTTGGCGGACCGCCGCCTCGCAGGTGTGCGCGAGTAACGTGTTTTCGTAGCTCGGCATGACGAGCATCGGCATGAGATATTCAAACATCGAGCCGCTCCAGGAGACCAAAATCGGACTGCCCTGCGACGTGACGAGCAGACGCCCGAGAGAAAACCAGTGGTCCTGCGAAATCTGGCCGAGCGCGATGGCGACGTAGCTGCATAAGCGCGCTTCCGAGGCCAGCAGATCGTAGAAGCCGGTGTCCCATCGGCGATCAGTGACGTTGTAGCCGGTGCAAAACAGATCCCGCGCCGGGTTGAAGAGAAAAGTGAAATCCATCGCGGCCAGCGCGTCGCATTCCTGCGCCAGGGTTTCCAAGGTGCGCAGACGCTGCCGGGCATACTCTCCGGCCTCGTCGAGGTGGCGTGCGAGTTCCCCGTCGGCTGCACCGGTCCCAAGGACCGGATCGGGTGACCGTTCCCACGCGCCAAGTTCCCGCAAGGTGGTCGCATGGTCGAGCTGGGCGAGTTTCAACTCCAGCCGTTCGCTCCGGCCCAGCGTGGGTAAGGCGAGCCACGGGGCGAGCGCGAGCAGGTCCGCGATGTGCTCTTCGCAATTCTGCTTCAGCGTCCGGCTCCAGCCTTTGAGTTCCTCGCCCTCGTTCGCCAAGGTGTTCGTGATCGTGCCTGCCTGCTCCTTCGTTCTTTCCAGCAAGGCAAACGCGGCGCGCAGACCCAAAGGGTTTTTCTCCAATTCGATTTCGAGTTTGGCCAGCGCGGCATTTTCCTTGGTCAACGTTCGGAGAACCCGCACGGTGTCGATCAGGCCGGCAAAAATTTGTGGCGTGTAGATCGGCTCATTGGCCTGCTCTCGCAATCCGGCGCCGAGCGTCAGCAAATGCCCCGCCAGATTTCCGCTGTCGACGCTCGACACATAGAGCGGGAGGAGGGGCTGGAGTGTGCGGGTGTCATACCAATTGTAGAAA
>Ga0209591_10000544_pt1 | contig 48583 bp, 41 predicted proteins | sample MAT01_FD_187207 | JGI IMG/M metagenome (GOLD analysis project Ga0209591, IMG submission 187207) | Freshwater microbial communities from Lake Fryxell liftoff mats and glacier meltwater in Antarctica - MAT-01 (SPAdes) (version 2) | ecosystem: Environmental > Aquatic > Freshwater > Ice > Liftoff...
TGCGGTAGCGCTCTTTATTGGGCACCTGCGTACTGGCATCGATGTTCAGAATTTCAGAAAAACTGCTGTAGGAAATGGCGCGGTCAGCCAATCCGGTGGCCGTGTTGTTAAGAAAGAGCAACCGGCTGTCGTGGTCTAAATGAATAGCCAGCTGACCGGCTTCCCAGCCGATGTTCAAGTTCTCGCGCATATGGAGGTAAAGCGCATTTTCATCCGGATACTGCTGCTTCCAGCTAGCCAGGGCATCCGTTGACTGAGCGCGAAGAAAGCTGGGAGGTGCAAACAGCAAAGTTATTATGAAAATTAAACTTATTTGCTTTGTCATTTTGACAAAGTACTGCTGCCTGTGGGACCAAAAGGCTGGTTGGTTGGGGGTGTTCAAGGGATGAAAATATACGCTGTTTACCGCATTTGCGCGAATGGACGCCAGCCCTTCGCCCGACACGCTTGCGTGTATCTGGCAAATGACTGAACTTAGTAATCTACGATATCTACCAGAAAAAAACCGTCATCGCCCTGTTGCTGGTAGAGCGGCATCAACAACAACCCGTCACGGGGAGCCAACACGGGTCCCTGCTGGTTGTCTGCCAGCACATCGCCCTGCCGGACAGCATGAAAATTGCCGAATCCAGGGCGCATGACAAAGCCGTCTCCGGGTTGAACAGCATGCCGATAGCGGGTTTGCACCGCTTTGGGGAGGCCTTCAGCAGCATCGATCATCCGGTTGATGTGCCGGCGGTAATCGGGGACGTCTTTGGGGTGCAGGCATCCCAGGCCGGCCAATAAGGTCCAGATGCCGGCAGTGTGAACCTCCAGCGCTTCTGGAGAGCCAATTTGTCCCCCTTCGAACACGATTCCGGTCAACCCAAGCCTATCCAGAAGGTTCATAAGCGTGGTTTGTAGTTCGGTTTCCAGGCCAAAAATCAAGGGCAAATGCATACGGGCCGCAATTTCCCGGTTGGCTTCTGTATCAGCAATGACGCTGAATCCCCCACCGCTTGCCGAAGTGGCGTGCAAATCCACGAAAATGCGATGGGTGGGAGCGCCGGTCTGAACCAGGCGTTGAATGATTCTGTAGAGTTCCAGCGCTTCGCGGGCTTCGCCTGAGAGCAGGGCAAGACGCGCATTCTCCTCTCGGCTGGATTCCGAAGCCTGCTGGTCCCAAGCTCGCAGTTTATCCAAGTCAAATAAACGGTTCAGGTCGCTCTCCAGATAACGCTTGCCTTGTGCTAGTGCTGGCGGGTTTCCTGCCAGCCCCACCACACTGCCGCGAAACGACGGCCGGTGTTTCTGCAAGTGGCCAAAGACGCGTTGCAAAGCGCGGACACCGGAATCTTCGTTGCCGTGAATACCTCCGAAAAACAGCAACTGGCTGCCCCGGCGATTCTGGGTATAGGCACCGATCAACCGCTCGGTCTGCAAGCCTGAAGTGTTTCTGGTTTGCACGGGTTGATGGGCCTCAGCGTGATTGCTTTCGGACATGGTGGGTGATCATGGAAGAAGTCAGATGCATAAAATCGGCTTGTGTGATAATGCCCACCAGCTTTTTATTTTTGACCACAGGAAGACATCCGACCCGGTGATTCCGCATAAGCTCCATAACTTCTAATATGGATTGTTCGGGTTCTACAGTAATCAGATCAGTAATCATTAAATCCCGGACAATAGCCGGTTTCCGCTCCTGATTTTCCAGATGGATGCGGCTAAAATGCCGCAGCAGGATGCGCGAAGTAATCAGCCCTTCGAGCTGGCCTTTATCATCTTCAACGGGCAAATAGCGAATGTGGTTCCAGTCCATCAACTCCGCGGTGAGTTCCAGGGGGTCGTCGGCCTGAACGGCATACAAATCCGTCACCATGATTTCTTCGACCAACAGGGTATGCGGTTCCAGGTCGCGGGCATCATCCTGATTGGCCAGTGGCCAGGTGTGGGCAGGGGTTTCGTCCATTTGATGTTGGATAAGGGATGATGTGATGGTGCGAAGCACATTTTCCTGGTTGAGGCCTTCTGCAGAAAGCGCCATGTAGCTGTTCAGCATCCATTGGGCTCCGGTGCGTTCGCTGGCAGCGCGCTCCTCGATAAGGCCGAGGTAGCGGTCGATGTCAGCAGGTTCAACCGCCATGCGGTTAAGCCCGATGCGGGCCAGCGGCAGCAACTCCTTGCGAACCAGCGCCGAAACGCCGATTTGCTTAGCCCCGATCCAGTTGAACTTTGACGTGATGCCGGTTCGGGCGGCAGCCAGAAAATTGTGGCCAACTTCTTCAAACGAAATCAGCCGGGATGGATCGCCGAGTTCTTGCTGAATGCCTTTCATCAAGCCGAGCCAAAAAGCGGCGCTGGCCATTTCGTCCAGGATGGTTGGTCCCGAGGGAAGGATGCGGTTCTCTATGCGAAGGTGAGGCTTGCCATTTGGGCTGATGCCATAACAAGGCCGGTTCCAGCGGTAGACCGTGCCGTTGTGGATACTCAAGGCCCGAAGGCGCGGGGTGATGCCGGCGTTGAGTTCGGCAAAGACGTCTTCCTCCAAATCGGCGCTCAGCAAAACCCGAAATCGCGTGATGTCTTCGCGGTAAAGTTCCAATATGCTCTGGCGTACCCAGCGGCTGCCGAACATCACACGCGGGCTCTGGTGGCGCAGGTATTCGCTTGTTGTCCGGGTATCCACCGATTGTTGGAACAGCGCCACGCGTGTTTCGTACCAAAGCCTTTTGCCGAACAACAAGGGCGAAAATGCAGAAATAGCCAGCACAGGTGCGGTGATCAATTGGGCGATGTTGTACAGCTCGGCAAACTCGGACGGGTGCACCTGCAAGTGCACCTGAAAGCCGGTATTGCAGCCCTCCAACAACGGCGAATCGTGCTTGATGCGCAGTTCGTCTACACCGCGGATATTGAGTTCCAAGTCATCATTGCGAAGGGCGTTCAAGGCATCCATCAGCGCCCGGTAGCGATCCAGGGGCGTAAGGTTCTCCATGGCCACATCGAACTTGCGGATGGTGGGCAGAATCCCCGCCATGACCGGCTCTGCGCCCAAAGCAGCCGCGTGTTCCCGAACCACCGCGTACAATTCGCGGATTTGAGCTTCGAGCCGGCTTAGGCAATCGCCCTGAAAAACGAGTGGATCGAGATTGAACTCCAGGTTGAACCGGGCTACTTCGCTGGTGAGCAGAGGATGATTGGCGCGCTCCAACAACTCCAGGTTGATGGGTGCGGGCTTTCCGTGACGGTTGACCAGGCAGAGCTCTTGTTCTGCCCCAATCCGCACGACGCCGTGTTCGAACCAATCTTCGGCCACCATGCGCTCCAGGGCTTTCATGTCCCGGAGCAGGTTCTGGACGAATTGCTGGGTATCTCGCTTGTCAGTGGCGAGGCGTACGTTTAATTCCCCCATAATGAATTGACACACCAAGGAACTCTTGCGTGCGCGCAGTGCCCTAAGATACACGTTGGCAGTCTTGCGCGAAACAGGCGCAAATCAGGCGCAAAACCTGGAATCGGACTTGGCGAAGTCTCTTTAGAAGTACCCTTTAATCTTCGTAGATCAGCTCTACGCGCTCGCTTCGGGGCTGGGCCTGGCAACAAAGAACAAAACCTTCTGCTTTTTCTGCGGCGCTGAGTACATCGCTGTCTTCCATGTACACTTCACCGCTTTGCAGTTTAGCCATGCAGGACGTGCAGGCGGCGGCCATGCAGGAATACGGTGGGTCCAGACCTGCGTCCAGGGCAGCTTCCAGGATGGTTTCTTTGGCAGAGACCTGCAGTTCGTGGGTCTGGCCGTCCAAGTGCAGGATGACCGTAGCGGTTCCTGTAAATGCAGCGTTCTTCTCGGGAGAGGACAAAATCATGGGATTTTTCGGGGTAAGAGAAAGGGAATAGTTAGAGGAAGGGCCAGTCGGCACTGGATGAAGGCGCAGCGCGGATCAGAAGAGTCCTAACTCCAATCGAGCCACCTCTGACATGCGGTCTTTGGTCCAGGGCGGGTCAAACGTTAACTCAACATGCGCTTCGTGCACCCCCTCAACCGACTCCGCTTTTTGTTTCACTTCAAACGGCAGGGAGCCCGCTACCGGACACAGCGGCGAAGTTAACGTCATCGTTATTTCTACGCTACCTTCTTCGGTAACTCCAACAGCGTAAACGAGCCCTAGTTCGTAAATATCTACCGGAATTTCCGGGTCGTAGACCGTGTGCAGGGCATCAACAACCTTCTGTTGCAGGGCAGTCCGTTCCGCTTCGTTCATCATACCTGCTTGGGAGTCTGGTTTGCTGGCTGGATTTGGTCTTCGGGCGAAGGGCCGCTGCTGGCGGGCGGCTGCACCGTGGACTCCGCGGCTGGAGTGTCGTGAGTGAACTGATCGGACAGCCCGGCTTGAACGGTTTGCCCGGCCCGTTCAGCTTGCCCGGCCTGCTCGTCCAGCCCGGCCGATACAGCCATTGCCTTGATCCGGGCAATCATGGAGGCCAGCCCGTTAGCCCGCTGCGAGCTCAGGTGGGAGCGCAGTGCAATAGCGTCCAAAAAGCCCAACTCGGCGCTCCGGATGACCGCTGCCGACTGGCCAGACAACACGCGCAACAGCAAAGCGATGATGCCGCGCGTGATGGCCGTGTTGGAGTCGGCCTGAAACCAGACCCTCCCCTCTTTTTGCTCACTCAAGAGCCAGACTTTGCTTTGGCAACCCGGCACTAAAAACTCGTCGCGCTGCAGCGCCACCGGCAAAACCGGAAGCTTTTTGCCTACGTCGATTAAATATGCGTAGCGATCCATCGGGTCGTCAAAAATAGAAAATTCATCTACGATTTCCGCTTCGCGAAGGGCTGTATCGTCGGATGCCGGGTTCATGCGCGCAACACAGCTAACGCCCGGTCCAGTGCGCGTAAAAACTGATCGACTTCGGCCAGGGTGTTGTACGGTAGGAACGACGCCCGACAGGTGCCCTCAATGCCGTAATGCCGCATCAGCGGCTGGCAGCAGTGGTGACCAGTGCGCACGGCGATGCCCTGCTGGTCTAGCAAAACACCGATGTCGTAGGCATGCGCCCCATGAACCGTAAACGAAACCAGGCTGCTCCGCCCCTGGCGCGGGCCGTAAAGCTTCAAGCCGTCTATCTGGTCCAGGCCATCCAAGGCGCGCTCCAGCAGCGCGTGTTCGTGCCGGGCCAGCGCTGTACGGTCTTGTGCGGCAAAAAAGTCGAGGGCGGCTCCGAGGCCAATTCCCCCGGCAATGTTGGGCGTACCCGCCTCAAACTTGTAAGGCAAATCGTTGTAGGTGCTGCCTTCAAAACGCACTTCGCGGATCATCTCGCCGCCGCCCTGGTACGGGGGAAGGGCCTCCATCCGCTCACGACGACCGTACAAAATCCCGATTCCGGTGGGGCCGTAAACCTTGTGACCGGAGAAGACGAGGTAATCGGCGCCGAGCGCTTCCACGTCTATGTTTTCGTGCACGATAGCCTGTGCAGCATCGATGAGCACCTGTGCGCCGACGGCTTGCGCTTCTTGAACGATGCGTTGAACAGGATTGATGGTGCCTAGTGCATTGGAAATCCAAACCATAGAAACCACTTTGGTCCGGGTTCCGAGCAACTGCCGAAATCCCTCCAGGTCCAATTCGCCCTGTTCTGTTATAGGCGCTATGCGAAGCACAGCCCCACTGGCCTGGCAGGCCATTTGCCAGGGCACAATGTTGGCGTGGTGCTCCATGGCACTAATGAGGACTTCATCACCGGGCTGGAGCCAGCTTTTGGCCAGGCCGCTCGCCACCAGGTTGATGCCTTGTGTGGTGCCGCTGGTAAAATTGATTAGTGCGGGATCAGAGCAGCCTATGAAATCAGCCACGGTCTTGCGGGCCCCTTCGTAGGCATCTGTAGCGCGGGCGGCCAATTGATGGGCTCCACGGTGGATGTTGCTGTTGCTGTGCGAGTAGTAATCGGTCAGCGCGTCAATGACCTGTTGCGGTTTTTGCGAAGTGGCCGCATTGTCCAGGTAAATCAGCGGTTTTCCACCAGCCAAGACCGTTTTCAGGATGGGAAAAACCGACCGGAATACTGCAGGGGCGGTAGTTTGACCGGGCTGGGACTGAACAGAGGTGGGCATGGTTAGGCAGTTGGGGCATCCGCGCCGGGCAAAACCTGGCGGATACGGTCAAAAAGCCGCTGGCTTAAGTAAGCTTTAAAAGCATCTTCAGGCAACCCGGCAGCTACTTCTGCGGCGAAAGCCTGCAACAAAAGCGTCTTCGCCGTTTCTAAAGGGATGCCTCGGGCTTGTAAATAAAAGATTGATTCCGGGTCAAGCTGACCGGACGTGGCACCGTGGCTGCACTTGACATCGTCCGCAAAAATCTCCAGTTGGGGTTTGGTGTTGATGGTGGCCTCTGCAGACAACAGGAGATTCTTGTTGCTCTGGTAAGCATTGGTCTTTTGCGCATTGGGTCGCACGAAGATTTTGCCGTTGAACACGGCATTGCCCTGGTCTGTGGCGATGCCTTTGTAAAGCTGATTGCTCTGGCAATGCGGCACCGCGTGGTCAATCAGCAGATGGTTGTCCACTAAATCCTGTTCCGCGGCGAGGTAAAAGCCGTTGAGGTGGCATTCGGCATTTTCACCGGCAAAGCGCACCCGCAAATCGTTGCGGGTCAGATCGCCCTGAAGGCAAAAAGTCCGAGCCGTAAAGCGGCTGTCACGGTCTTGCCGCACATCCATGTGGTGGATGCAATCGGCGCCCCTTCCCCCGTCCTGAACCGTATCAAGCACTATGTTGGCGTTGCGCTCCACAAAAGCTTCCAGGACCGAAAATGTGCGTGAACGCTGGCCTTCTGGTTTTATCATGTGGTGCACCACGCGCAGCGAACTTCCGTTTTCTGCCACCAGCAAATGCCGGGGGAAGAGCACCTCATCAGCCTGCAAGTCTTGCGCAATATCCAAAATCACGATGGGATGGGGCACGGTTGCACCGGGCTGCACATGAATCCAGGCGCCGTCCAGGTGCAGGGCGGTGTTTAGCTGGGCAAACGCAGACCATTCCGGGGTTTGCAGGGCGTCAAACCAGGTGGCGACGGCGTCTGGTTGTTCCAGCATAGCCTGGGCCAGCGATCCTATGGTGAACGCACCCTGATCTACAATGCGAGAGGCTTGCGGGTCAAAGGTGCCGTTGACAAAGACGAGGCGGTTGGCCGCAAAATCGGGCAACCAGTTGGTCCATGCGGCAGATTCAACGGGATATTGGGCTTTGTGGGCTGGTTGGCTGGTTTGGTCATCCGCGCCAGGCAACAAGGCTTGGAGCGGCTGGCGGGTCAGGCGGCTGACCGGGGTGTATTTCCAATCTTCGTGTCGACGACCCGGAAAACCCTGGCGTTCAAAAGCAGCCATGGACAGCGCCCTGCGCTCTTGAAAAAACGGCAGAACGGATGGCGTTGCTGATTCGTCCAGCGCTTGGTGCTGGAGCATTTGCTCCCGGTAAGAAAGCACGCTTTGCCCAGACAAGGGAGATGTGATCATGGTTGAGGGCGAAGTCGGTATAGCGGTCGGGAGGGAGTGAGTGCTGCTCATGGCTGTGTTGTGGGTCAGGCGATAGCGGCGTACTCCTCGCGAATCCAGTCATAACCGCGGGCTTCCAATTCCTGGGCAAGTTCTTTAGAGCCGGTTTTTACAATGCGTCCGTCGTAAAGGACATGCACAAAATCTGGTACGATGTGGTCGAGCAGGCGCTGGTAGTGGGTGATGACCAAAAAAGCGTTCTCTCCGTTGCGCAGGGCGTTTACCCCTCCGGCGACAATGCGCAGCGCGTCAATGTCCAGTCCGGAGTCCGTTTCGTCTAAAATGGCAAGCCGCGGCTGCAGCATAGCCATTTGAAAGATTTCGTTGCGCTTTTTTTCGCCTCCCGAAAACCCTTCGTTGAGGCTGCGGCTGAGGAAAGACGGGTCCATTTCTAACGAGGCCATTTGCTTTTTGGCTTCGATCAAAAATTGGCGGGCATCCAGCGGATCGAGCCCCTGGTGCTTGCGCTTTTCGTTCAGGGCTGCCTTGAGAAAGTTGGCCACACTCACGCCAGGAATTTCCACCGGGTATTGGAAAGCCAAAAAGAGGCCCTCTCGAGCGCGCTCGTCAGGGGCCAGGTCCAGCAGATCTTTGTCCAGGAAACGGACGGAGCCCGCTTGGACGTCGTACCCGTCGCGGCCGGCCAGAGTGGAGGCCAAGGTGCTTTTGCCCGAGCCGTTTGGTCCCATGATGGCATGTACTTCTCCTGGGCGGATGTCCAGGTTCAGGTCTTTCAGGATGGCCCTGTCGTCAATGGAGACCGCCAGGTTTTGGATGGAAAGCATGGATTTTGGGGATTCGGCTTCTTGGGTCAATTAATTCAGATAATTCAAGTAATTCTTTAACCAACACTGCCTTCTAAGCTGATTTCCAACAACTTCTGAGCTTCTGCTGCAAACTCCATTGGAAGTTGTTTAAAGATCTCCTTGCAGTAACCGTTCACGATCAATTGCACGGCAGCTTCACCGTCCAGCCCGCGCTGGTTGCAGTAGAACAACATATCCTCGCCGATTTTAGACGTGGTGGCTTCGTGCTCCACCTGAGCCGTGTTATTGCTCACTTCCAGGTAGGGAAAGGTATGCGCCCCGCATTTGTCGTCAATGAGCAGAGAGTCGCATTGGGAGTAGTTGTAAGCGTTGTCAGCGGTTTTGTTGATTTTGACCAGACCCCGGTAAGAGTTTTGGCTGCGCCCGGCGGAAATGCCTTTGGAGACAATGCGACTCCGGGTGTTCTTGCCAATGTGGATCATTTTGGTGCCAGTGTCGGCCTGCTGATAGTGGTTGGTCATGGCCACCGAGTAAAACTCACCGACGCTTTCGTCGCCTTTCAAGATACAGGAAGGGTATTTCCAGGTAATGGCCGAGCCGGTTTCTACTTGTGTCCAACTGATCTTGGACTTGTACCCGCGGCAGATGCCGCGTTTGGTGACAAAATTGTAGACCCCCCCTTTGCCTTCTGCGTCGCCGGGGTACCAGTTCTGTACCGTGCTGTACTTGATTTCGGCGCGGTCCAGGGTAATGAGTTCCACCACAGCGGCGTGGAGTTGGTGCTCGTCTCGCTGGGGAGCCGTGCACCCTTCGAGGTAACTGACGTAGCTGTCGTCTTCCGCGATGATCAGGGTGCGCTCAAACTGGCCGGAACCCGCAGCGTTGATGCGGAAGTACGTGGACAATTCCACCGGACAGCGCACACCTTTGGGGATGTAAACGAACGAACCATCCGAGAAAACGGCGGAATTGAGCGCGGCGTAGAAGTTGTCGCGGGGTGGCACCACCGTGCCCAGGTAGCGTTGAACCAAATCCGGATACTGCCTGATGGCCTCAGAAATGGGGCAAAAAATGACGCCAATTTCCTCCAATTGCTTGCGGAAAGTGGTGAGCACGGACGTGGAATCCATGACGAAATCGACGGCCACCCCGGCGAGCACTTTTTGCTCCTCCATCGGGATGCCCAGCCGTTCGTAGGTGCGCAGGAGCTCCGGGTCAACCTCATCCAGGCTGTTCAGCGAAGGTTTCTTGCGCGGGGCGGCGTAATAGCTAATGTCCTGAAAGTCAATGGCCGGGTAATGGACATTTTGCCAGCGCGGCTCGTCCATTTGCAGCCAAGCGCGAAAGGCTTTCAACCGCCAGGCCAGCATCCACTCCGGTTCTTCCTTTTTGGCCGAAATAAAGCGAACCGTGTCTTCGCTGAGCCCTTTTGGCGCTATTTCCTGGTCAATGTTGGTAACAAAGCCGTAGGCATATTCGCTCGTGGTGCGCTCTCTGATAAGTTTGTCCGAATCGCTCATGGGTTTGGGGGAAGGGCTTTGATCGCCAGGGCAAAGCTACCGCCTTATCCTTATTTAGACAAGTTCTAAGTAAGCAATTCTACCATAAATTGGGTAGAACCCAACTCCCCTTCCTTAGGGATAAACAATGGGGAAGCCAACCTGTTCAGGGCAGGTCGGCTTAGCGACAGCATCACGAACCGCGCAGCCAGCATCAATCCAGGGAAGCCAACCTGTTCAGGGCAGGTCGCCTTAGCGACAGCCAATGTTGCGAACCTCGACAACCCAGCAACCGCGTCCCGACAACTGGTTGGCATGGCGACAGCCAATTTTGCGAACTTTGCCCCCGGTGAGGCAATTCGCAGCATTTTGGGGGCGTCCTGTGGGCTGCAGTGCTGCGCGTTCAGAGCATCTTTTTTTGCGCCAGGCTTTGGTCCTGTTGCTGCTAGCCGGACTGGGCTTGGTACAGGCGCACGCGCAAACCACCGTGAAAGGGGTGGTCAGGGATACCAAGGGAAACACCCTCCCGGGGGCCAACGTGTTCCTGCAGGACACCTACGACGGCACAACAAGCGCCGACGACGGCAGTTTTTCGTTTAAAACTGAGGAACAGGGGCGTTTTTTGCTGGTGGTGAGCTTTATCGGATACAAAGCCTTTTCTGACAGCGTGGACCTCAACGGGGGTGTCGTCCTGGTAGAACCTGCGCTCAAGGAGGAGTTCAATGAATTGACCGCTGTGGTCATCAGCGCAGGGGCGTTTGAGGCTTCGGACGAAGGCAAGGCGGTGGTGTTTAAACCGCTTGACATCGTGACCACCGCTGGGGCTACCGGCGACATTTTTGGCGCGTTGGGCACATTGCCGGGGGCACAACAGGTGGGTAACGAGGAAGGGCTCTTTGTGCGGGGGGGGGCTGGCTACGAAACCAAGACCATTATCGATGGGCTGACCGTCCAGAATCCCTTTTTTAGCCAGGTGCCTGATGTGCCTTCGCGGGGACGCTTCTCCCCTTTTCTCTTTAAAGGCACCGTTTTCTCAACCGGCGGCTATTCGGCTCAATACGGGCAAGCGCTGTCTTCGGCCGTGGTGCTGAACACCAATGACATGCCGAAAACAGGAGGCTCCGGGCTTAGCTTATCGCCCATTTTTGGCGGTGTGTTTACACAACAAGTCTGGAACAAAACAGCGGTTTCGCTCGGTGGTCAATACACAAATACGTATCTATTTAATGCTTTGGTCCCCCAGGAAATCACCTGGACCAAAGACTTTCAGGGGCTCGGTGGCAATTTGGGCGTGATCCACAAAACGTCTGAAACCGGGCTGTTTAAGCTTTACGCCACTTACAACGATGCCTCGTTGGGCATCCTCTACCCTTCTCCGGTTGACAGCATACCCGGGGTGGACTTTGCCCTGGACAACCGGAACGTCTATGCAAACGCTTCCTGGAAAGAAATTTTGGGCGAAACCTGGACGATCCTCGTCTCAGCTGCCGGCAGCTACAACGACGACGCCGTACTCGTGCAGGGCACGGACAACAGCCGCAACGACCAGGGCTTGCAAGGGCGGGTCGCGCTGACTAACCAGGTTAGCGACAAAGTGCAGGCGCGCGCCGGGGCGGAATACAATTACCAGGCCTTTGAAAACAACTTCCAGCTGTTTGGGGTAGACCAGTCGTTTGACACCGAAGCGGTGGAGCATTACGGAGCGCTCTTTGCCGAATCGGAGTTTTACATCACCAGCGATCTGGCTGGCCGGGCTGGTGTACGGGGCGAATACTCCGCGGCTCTGGACGAGTACAATTGGGCCCCACGACTGTCTCTAGCCTACAAAACCGGCGAAAAAAGCCAGATTTCGCTGGCTTATGGTCAGTTTTATCAGACGCCCAGAGCCCAGTTTTTGGGCTTCGGAGCCGATGCGCTAACCTATGAACGGGCTGACCATTACATTGCCAATTGGCAGTACATGACCAACGACCGAACCTTTAGGCTGGAGGGCTATTACAAGCGCTACGACAACCTGGTCACGCAAAATCCATTGGATTCCAGCTCGGCTTTGTTAAGCTATGCCAGCGATGGCGATGGCTACGCAGGAGGGGCGGAACTGTTTTACCGCGACAAAAAGAGCATCGACAACGGCGATTTCTGGGTTTCGTATTCCTGGATAAATACCCGGCGAAAGTTTCTGGATTACCCCGAGAAGGTGCGCCCTGACTTTGCTTCTGAGCACGTATTCAGCCTTGTTTACAAGCACTACATCCCCGATCTGCGCTCGCAGATTGGCGCTACCTACACCTTTCAGTCAGGTCGACCTTTTCACGATCCGGCCGACCCCGGCTTTATGCAAGGGCGCACGCCGGAGTTTCACAACTTTTCGATGAATTGGAGCTACCTGACCAACATACGCGGGCATTTCACGGTAATCTTTGTTTCAGTAACCAATGTGCCCGGTGTGGACAATATTTTTGGGTACCGCTACTTTGATCCTACGGGCTTTCCGCTCGCTAACTACGCATACAACCTCACCCCTGCTGAATACGTGGAAGTGGCGCAACGCCCTCCGGCCATTCGCTCGTATTTCATCGGAATGTTTATATCTTTCCAACACAATCGAACCACGAAAAACCTGCTGGCACCGTCTGACGCAGGAGAACAAAATTCGGCACCGTAATTGCTAAAACAACCTGTCCCCTTCGCCAAAATTCATGACCTTTTCAGAACCACTCCCCACTATGAAACGATTGTTCCTCCTGATTTTTTGCTCCATTAGCCTTGCCGGGCTTAAAGCGCAGACAGCAGACGAAAAGTTCACGGCTACCATGGAAAGAATGCTGCTCAAATTAGACGAAGCAGAAACGGCTGAACAATGGCAGGCAGCGGCAAACGGCTTTGAACGGGTGGGTAACGCAGAGACCCAGCAATGGCTCCCATGGTACTACAGCGCCTATTCCAATATTTTATTGGCCTTTGAGCAGGAAGACCTGGCGGCAATTGATCCGATTTTGGACAAGGCGGACAAGCAAATTGCCCGCGCAGAAACCCTCTCCCCGGACAACGCTGAGTTATTGGTATTAAAGAGCATGGCCGCCTCTGCCCGCATCCGGGTAGATTTCAACCGGGGCATGCAGTACGGTCCCGCTGCCAGCGGCTATGCCACGCGTGCCACTACCCTGCAAGAAGGCAATCCCCGGGGCTGGTTGCAACTGGGGCAAAACCTCCTGTACACACCGGAGCAATTCGGCGGCGGACCCGCCCGCGGATGCCCCTTGCTGCAAAAGTCGCAAGCGCGTTTTGCCACATTCCAGCCGGAATCGGCGATCCATCCTAAGTGGGGCGCTGAATACCTGGACTCCATCATCAAGGAATCTTGCTCCGGGTACGTCAAGTAATAATTGCTTTCAGCAGATTTTCTACCGCGTACTTCCCTACCTCGCTTCGGGCCTAACTTCGCGCGATGCGGAACCTTTTTTTGTGGCTAATCCTCACCACCAGCTATGGATTATTCGCCCAACAGGTCCAGCTTTCCGGCTTCATTCAGGATGTTGATCAACAGCCTCTAATAGGTGCCAATGTGGTTTTAACCGAGGGAATTGGCACCACGAGTGACCTCGACGGCAGGTTTAGCCTTAAAGCCGAGCCGGGGGTCTATGTGTTGCAGGTAAGTTACCTGGGCTACGAAGGGTACACGGATAGCGTCACCCTTGCCGGAACTCAAATGCTGCTGCCTCCAATTGTGCTGCAAGCCAAAGTCCGCGAGCTGGGCATGATGGTGGTTTCGGGCAGTTTGTACGAAAAAGCCATTGAGCGGGAGGTGGTTTCGGTTGACATCATCAGCGCCGGACTCATTGAACGCACCAATGCGCGGAGCCTGGACGAGGCAGTGACCAAGTTGCCCGGGGTTTACGTGGCTGACGGCCAGGCCAACATGCGCGGTGGAACGGGCTACAGTTTTGGGGCGGGTAGCCGGGTCATGATGGTCATTGACGGACAACCGCTTCTGACGGCTGATCGCGGAGACATCAAATGGACCATGATGCCGCTGGAAATCATCGACCAGGTGGAAGTCATCAAAGGTCCGGCGTCCGTGCTTTACGGTTCCGGCGCACTCAACGGAGTGGTGCACGTTCGCACCATTTGGCCTGGCGAGGTGCCGGAAACCAATTTATTGCTCTACCAGGGCGTGTACAGCGACCCCAAGCGCGAAGTGGTGCAGTGGTGGGACCACAATCCAGTTTTTGCCGGCGGACGATTCAGCCACAGCAGAAAACTGGGCAATTTTGACCTGGTGGTCGGGGGCAGCCTGGCTACCGACCAGAGTTATTTGTTGGAGGAGAAACGCAGCCATGCGCGGTTCAACGTCAAAACAAGGTACCGGCCTCCGGCTTTGGACGGAAGGTTGAGCATGGGCATCAATGCCAATTCGACCTACTACAACGAAGGGTTGTTTTTGCTTTGGGCGGATAACAATGAAGGGGCGTACAAAGCGTTGCCCAATTCTTCGGATGTGAACAATTACCTCTGGAATTACATCGATCCCTGGATCACATATTTTGATCGGGGCGGAAACCGCCACAGCGGCAAGTTTCGCTACAATTACAATGGTAATTTCTACAGTTCATCCAACCGCGCGCACATACAGTTGCTGACGGGTGAGTACCAATTCCAGCGGGAGTTTAAGCGGCGATACACGCTGACTGCGGGCGTGAACGATTTGCAGGCTTTTATCAACGACAATGACCTGGCGGACCACACGGCTAATCTGCTGGCTTTGTTTACCCAAGTGGATAAAACCTGGGACAGACTCAGCGTTTCTGCCGGCGTGCGCTGGGAGACCTTCCGATTGGATGACAGTGCTGCATCAGCTTTACCCGTGCTCAAAACCGGAATCAATTACCAGGTAAGCAAAAACAATTTTCTGCGGGTTGCTTTTGGCCAGGGGTATCGATTTCCTTCAGTCGGCGAACGATTTGTGGACACCGACGTGGGCGACCTGATTTTCATTTTCCCCAATCCGGAGCTTCGGCCAGAAATTGGGTGGAATGCCGAAATCGGAACCAAACAAACGCTCAACGGTCTGGACTGGAAAGGCTACCTGGATTTGACCGCCTTTTGGACGGAGTACACCGATATGACGGAGTTCACTTTTGGGATTTATCCGGAAGGGCTGGGGTTCAAAAATTTAAATGTGGGGAGCGCAAGGATAGCCGGTCTGGAGTTCACCGCGTCAGGAAACGGCCGCATAGGCCAGGTTCCTCTTTATCTAATAGCAGGTTATACATATGTTTATCCAGCAAATTTGGGTGTAGATACTACCCTGCGAGCTCCGGGAAAATTCCTGGAATACTTTTGGAAGAGTTTTAATGGGGATGATCCGGATGTGTTTAACACGCTCTTGGCTTACCGCTTTAGGCACGTAGCCAAACTGGATGTTCAGGCAGGATTCAAACAATTCACGGCAGGAATTGACGTCCAGTATTTCTCTTACATGCAGAAAATTGATCAGGTGTTTGAACTGTTCATTCCCGGGATTGCCGATTTTCGTTCTACGCACAATGGCGGTGACTGGATTGTGGGGGGACGAGCCTCGCTGGATCTCGGAGCGTCGAACACCGTTACGCTGCTGGCCAACAACCTGCTCAACCGGGAGTACAGCCTGCGTCCGGGCAGAATGGATGCCCCGAGGAACATTGCGGTGCAGTACCGCATGAAGTTTTAACCGAGGCTGCCCCCCGGCACGGCCAGGCACAAAAAACCGAGGCTGCCCCCCGGCACGGCCAGGCACAAAAAACCGAGGCTGCCCCCCGGCACGGCCAGGCACAAAAAACCGAGGCTGCCTTGCGGCAGCCTCGGGCATAATAAAGGACTTAAAGCGGATTACTCCACCACAGTGAACTTGGCGCTGACTTTTTCATCACCTTGCTCCAATTCCATGATGTACAGACCGGGAGCGAGGTCCAGATCGTAGCGAATCACGTTCGGACCGGCGAATACCGTCGGGCGCTCCGTCATCACAACGCGACCCGTAACATCGAACACGCGAGCGATGGCATCACCATCCTGGCTGCTGTTGTACTCCATGACTACCAGGTCAGAGGCTGGGTTGGGGTACAAATCCAGAGAACGGACTTCGTTGATGGCTTCGGTCATTTCACCGACGCGAGCTGTTGGGCTGGCAAAGGTGTCAAATACGGACAGCGGCGTCAGCGGCGGGCCGGACGCGCCACAGCCTGCGCGAACACCCCAACGGTAGGTAGCACCGGGTACAAGCTGAGCGTAAGGCACCAGGAAGGTGGTGTTGAAAACGCCAAGTTGTGGGCTAACCGCACCAAGCACGGGGATCGGACCGCCGTTCACCTGGTAGCCAATGGCACCTAACACCGGACCCCACTTCAACTGGTAGCGACCGGTCGTAGGCAGGTTAAGCGAGCGCGGGTTGGCCGGAGCCTGGGCGGAAATTGGTGCGGTTGCACAGTTCTTGCAGCCAGAAACCAGCAACTCAAACGGATAAAGCGTATCCACCATGATGGTGGTGCCCCCAAGGAAAGGAGGAAGAATAGCCGTCACCGTCAAATCACCAATAATGTTATAAGTGCCAGGTGCAACACCACTGGGGTTACCGTTTAACACCACGCAGCCACTCGTGCTGGCTGGATATATGCAAGAACCTGGATTACAGGCAAAGGAAAAACCGGGAGGTAATCCTGTGACCGTGTTAATGGTGTAATCCACCACTGTAGCAAAGACCCCGGGCAAAATTTGAAGGCTCGGAGGCACAATGGCTGTAATGGTCTGCGAGAAAGAACTGGTACAGGTATAGGCTACGTCAAATTGAGGAGGCCAGATTTCTCCTGGATCCCCGACGTCAATAGCATTGGGGTTAGGGGTACAGACCTGCGCTACGGCAAACGCAGCGGTAGCGGTCAGCCCCATTAATGTGGTGAAAAGTTTTTTCATGGGTTACTTGGTTTAGGTCAGTTTAATAGCGGTGAATTATTGCCTGCTTGGCCGTTGTATCCACCGCACTCTAATATAGCAGGTTCCTGGCATACCAAGAAAAGAAAAACGTAAAAACGACAAGAAGGTCAGTTCTGAGCCCTATTAAGCATGTTTTCAAGCAATCCTGTTGCTTAAAGAGAGAACGTTTCGCCCAAAATGGGTAGAACCACCTCGTGAAATCCTTCTTGCTCCAATAGCGCTTTAAAGGGGAGTTGCTGCTCCGGCTCACCGTGGACTAAAAACAACTGGCGCAACCGTTTAGGCTCCTGGCTCTGGAGAAAGGCCAGCATTTCGCGCTGGTCGCCGTGTGCACTAAACGAAGACAGCGATTCAATCCGGGCCCGGACCATTTTCTCCTCGCCAAAAATTCGGATCGTTTCTGCGCCGGCAACCAGGCGCGCGCCCAGGGTGTGTGGAGCGCAATACCCCACCATCAATATGGTGCTGTCCGGATCTTCAATGTTGTTGCTCACATGGTGCTTTATTCGGCCTGCGGTAATCATTCCACTGGCTGAAATGATGATCGCCGAACGAACATTGTTCAGGCTTTTAGAGTCCTCCACTTTAGTGATGTAATGCAAACGCCGAAAGCCAAAAGGGTCAGGGTCCTGCAGCATGTAGCGATGCATTTCTTCATCAAAACAATCCGGATGCAGGCGAAAAACCTCGGTAGCATTTACTGCCATCGGGCTGTCCACAAAAATGCTGACCTCCCGGGGAAGGCGCCCCTCGTTTTCAAGCCGGTCAATGGTGTAGACCAATTCTTGCGTACGCCCGACGCTGAAGGCCGGAATGATGAGCTTGCCCTTTCGCTCCACGCAGGTTTCCCGGATGATGGATAGCAAGCGCTCGTCCTGGTCAGGCGTAAACTCATGTACCTTATTTCCATACGTAGACTCACAAATCAAATAGTCGCAGGGGAGCATGGGCTTGGGGTCGCGCAAAATGGGGCGGTTGGGCCGGCCTATATCGCCGGTAAACCCAAAAAAAGTGTCCTTCATGCCCCCCCTGCGAATGCGCAGCGTCACAGAAGCGGAACCCAGGATGTGGCCGGCATCTCGAAACAGAACATCCACATCAGGGTGAATGGAAAACCACTTTTCATAGGGATAAGACGCAAACTGGCCTAGAGCCCGCGCGGCATCTTCGACCGAATACAACGGCTGAACGGTGTGTTCGGGCTTTGGGCTTTTTTGGCTTCTAGCTTTTCCCTCTGCTCGACGCTGGTCGTATTCCGCGTCCTTTTCCTGAATCTGCGCACTGTCCAACAACATGATGGAGCACAAATCGCGCGTTGCCGGCGTACAAAAAACGGTGCCTGAAAAACCGTCCTTGACCAATTTTGGAATTCGGCCGCTGTGGTCAATGTGCGCATGGGACAGCACCAAAACACCCACCGATTCCGGCTCAAAAAACCATTCCCGGTTAAAACTTTCCATCTCGTCTTCGCTGCCCTGGTACAGGCCGCAATCGAGCAAAATCTTGAACCCGTCATCAAGGGTCAACAAATGGCAACTTCCGGTAACCGTTCCGGCAGCTCCACAAAATTGTAAAGTCATGCGGTGAAATTCCACATTCCCTTCCAGCCCGCAAACCCAATCCGTGGGCTGCGGCTAAATCTCTTCAGTTTTCGGGCGAAGGGCTTCCGGTTCCCCCAGCAAGTGATGGCCTGTAAACTCGGGGTCTGAGGCTACAATGGCGTTGTGCATAGCCCTGTAAACACGGTCGCGCAGGGCTGGCAAATCTGCGGCTCCGAGTCCCACAGTGGGAATCGGCGTCAGGTAAACTGCTTTCATCTGTCCTGGCCGAAGCAGGCTACTGCCCATGGGCATCATCGTTCTGCTGCCAATGAACACCAGCGGAACCACCGGAATACCCGCCGACAACGCCGCATCAAAAGCCCCATCGTAGAAACGCCCCAGCGGTTCTGTACCTCGGTTGCGCGTGCCTTCCGGAAACACGCAGAACGAGACCCCCTCCCCCGCCAGCTTTTTAATCATTTCCCGACTGCTTTTGCGGCTTTCGGGGTTGCTTCGGTCCACAAAAACGGCAATGCGTGAAAACATGAAACCCAGCAGCGGTATGCGCTTCAGCTCCTTTTTGACCAAAAAACGCATGCCGTGCCGAAATGCAAACGAACCAATCAGCATGTCCAGTGTGGAACCGTGGTTGGGCGTGAACAAGTACACCCCGTTGGGGTCCAGCGCTGTTTGGTGCTCCATCGAAAAACGGACTCCACACAGCGCGCCCCACACAACCGCCACCTCGTTGTTGACGTACAAAAGCCTTCGCTCCCGCCCCTTGCGGCCGGTAAACAGGCTCAGCAGGGCATACCCCCCCGCCCCCGCCACCAGCACGGCAAAAAAGACCCCATAGGCCCAAAGGGAGTAAAAGAAAAGTGCCGTTTTTCGGACCAGGTTCATAGCGCCTATAGCAGGAGAGGTTCATCGTGTTTTGCCCCTTCAAACTGTCCCGCTCACCAGGCCAAGTTAGCCTGACCAAACGGGAATAGCCCAACCGCTGCTAAGAACCCCCTGTGGCGTGCAAAACTTTCCAACAAGCCCCCGGTGGACTCTTTCTGTTTTTTCAATGGAATGCACCGGGGTACTTTTGCGACCGAGTGTACGCTGTTGTTGACATCGAAACCACGGGTTCCCGATTTGGGGAGGATCGGATCACGGAAGTGGCCGTGTACCTGACGGACGGCGAAACCATCACCGGCGAATGGTCAAGTCTGGTCAACCCCGGCGTGGACATTCCCCCTTTTATCACTAACCTGACTGGCATTGACAACGACCTGGTAGCAGACGCCCCGTCGTTTGCCGACCTGGCCGAGACTATTGCCTCATGGACCGACGACAAAATCTTTGTCGCCCACAATGCCGCGTTCGATTACCACTTTCTGCGGCGCGAATTTGAACGGATTGGTCAAGTCTTCCAGCGCCGCCGGCTGTGCACCGTGCAAGTCTCGCGGAAAATTTTTCCTGGCCTACCCTCCTACAGCCTCGGCAAACTCTGCGACCGCCTTGGCATCCCCATCAGTGACCGCCACCGCGCCCATGGCGACGCCCGTGCAACCGCCCTACTCTTGTCTATGTTGGTGGACAACGATCGGCGCGGCGTCCTGGCCAAAACACTGAAACACGGCTCCGGGGAACGCAACCTTCCCCCAAACGTGCCTCAGGCCCGCTTTCTGGCGCTTCCCGAGCGCACCGGAGTGTACTATTTCCACAACGAAAAAGGGCAGGTCATCTACGTGGGAAAGGCCCGGAACATCCGCAGTCGCGTGGCTTCACACTTTGCGGCCGCAGAACGCCACGCCACGGAAGCCCGGATGCGGCACCTGGTGTACGACCTCAGTTTTGAAGAAACGGGCAGCGAACTGGTGGCGCTTTTGCTGGAATCCATTGAAATCAAGCGTCATCAGCCCATTTTCAACGCCGCGCAGAAACAATGGCAGGCCAATTACGGGCTGATCCACTACCTGGATCAAAAAGGCTATCAACGCCTCGGAGTCCTGAAAACCAACAGTCGCCAGCCGGCCCTGCTCACCTTCCCGGACATGCTCAGCGCCCGCAATTTTCTGCAGCGCAAATGCAGCGATTTTAACCTATGCCCTCGCCTTTGCTCCCTGCAAACGGTCACAGGACCTTGCTATGACCGCCGGGCCGGCGCCTGTGACGGTGCTTGCGAGGAGGCTGAACTACCGGAATTGTACAACCAGCGCGCAGCCGCTGCGCTGGCATCATTTGGGGCAGAATTCGGCAATTTAATGATCATCGGCCGCGGCCGTCAGCCAGAAGAGCGCTCGGTTATCGCGGTGGAAAACGGGCATTATCTGGGATTTGGCTACTTCGCGCCGGAGCTCACTGGCGAAGATCCCGCGCTGATTCGTTCCTGCGTTAAGCACCAGCCCGACAACCCGGACGTGCAGCGAATTTTGCAGACCTACCTACGCTCCTCTCACCGCGATCGCGTACTGGAATACGCCGCAGAGTAGCGCAGCGAACGGCATTCTTTCCACCGTAATAAAACTTATTTTCAGGGGAATTGTTTCCGTCAGGTCGGCAACTTGGCGTGAAGTTTACGGCGCACAAATTCGCTGATGAGCGACGTGGCTACCGCATTATGCCCGCCGTGCGGAATGATCAGATCGGCGTACTCACGCGAGGGCTCCACATAGCGTTCGTGCATGGGCCGAACCGTTTGCAGGTAGCGCCGCAGCACTTCGCCGGTATTGCGCCCGCGCTCAGCGATGTCGCGCTCCACAATCTGCACCAGCCGCTGATCAGCAGCCAGGTGCATGAACAGTTTGAGGTCCAGCAGCGCGCGAAGCGGGGCGTGAGTGAGCACAAGTATGCCTTCCAAGATCAATACAGGCTGCTGAACAACAGAAACCGATTCTTCCAACCTTCTGCATGATAAAAAATCATATATAGGTTGTTCAATTGTCTGGCCGCGGCGAAGAGCGGAAACATGCTCTACCAACAAATCAAAATCTATGGCTGCAGGGTCATCAAAATTGTAGGATAACTTTTCTTGTGGTGAGAGCGCACTTAAATCTTTGTAGTACGCATCTTGTGGAATGACGGATATGTTTTCGCCCGGCAGCGCGTGCATAAGCGCGCGAACAAAAGTGGTTTTCCCACATCCCGACCCACCTGCTATGCCCAGTACTATCACCCCGCAAAGGTAAGGTTTAGCAGCACAGGCGCGATTCGTCGCCCTGCAGTTTAGGCCGGCTGCATATCGGAGCTTGATGATTCCTGCAATCCGGCCATTACCCGGTCTACGCGGGGGTTCATAACCGAAAACCAAAGCGGGGGCACAGTGGCCAGAAGGACCATGGCCGGGTAGCCAGCGGGCATTTGTGGCGCGTCCTCAAAGTGCCGCAAGATCTGGTAGGGGCGGCTGGCCAGGTAGTGGTGATCTGAATGGCGGGTCAGTTCGTAGAGCATGAGCCGGCCGTAAGGGTGACTGGAATTCCAACTGTGGTGCGGCATAACGCGCTCGTATCGCCCACTGGTTTTTTTCTCCCGGCGCAAACCGTAATGCTCGATGTAGTTCACCGTTTCGAGCAGCCCAATGCCCACTGCGGAGGCCAACAGAAAACTGAGCAAAGCGGGAATTCCAGCGATCAGCACAACCGCTAGCATCAGTGCCGCCTGAATCAGGGTAAAGCGAATCATTTCGTTGTCCGGTGACCAAAAATTAAGGCCTTTAGCTGCGAGGCGCTCGCGCTCCAGGTGCCAAGCGGAACGATAGCCCCCCCAAACACTGCGGGGCAAAAACTGGTACAGCGTAACCCCGCGTTCTGCCGAAGCTGGATCGTCATCCGTGCTGACGTGACGGTGATGGCCCAGGTTGTGCTCGATAATAAAATGCATGTAAAACGTAGAGGCCAAAAGGGTCTTGGACAACGCGCGGTCCAGCGATTTGACCCGGTGGCCGAGTTCATGCGCAACATTGATGCCCAGCGCTCCGCAGGCCACGCCCATAGACAACGTCTTGCCCACCCATTCCAGCGTGCTGAGATTACCAAAGCCGACCAGGTAAAGAAAATAGCCCATCAGGCCCCATTGGATGGGTACGTTGGCATAGAGCAACGCGTCAAAAAATGGATCCTTGCGAGCAGCTTCTTCTTCGATGGTGCTGAGGTTCGCCGGGCTAATAGGAAGCAGCACTTCCAGCAGAGGCACCAGGCCAAAGGCATAGGCCAGCCCTAAGAAAGACCAGCCATCCGGCAGGTAGAGGGCCAGAAAAACCATCAGCGGAACGTTAAACCCAAGCAGGTATTTCCAGGAGCGCATGGTTTGAATTTTAATGTGGAATTTTAGTGTGGACGACCGGCGAGAAGCCCGGCAATGTCTTTTTCCCGGCTGCGAGAGCGGTTTGGGACAGCCGCTTGGGTTATGGACTTAGCTAGCCCTTTGGGTTAAGAGATTCAGCTTGCTTTTGGCCGATTTGTCCAGCTTTTGAGACAGCCGCTTTAGGCTGATTTTTTGCTTGAGCTAAACTTTCAACACAAATATAGTTTACCCGGCTCAGAAAAACCAAATTTTCAGCGCGATTATCGCGATTTTGCCGACTTTGCTGCCATGGGTCGAAAATTTCTGGACAAATCGCGGTCTCACGACGGGGAGCTCAAGCAGCGTTGGGCTGCTGCCTTGACGCCGCTGTTCATGGAACGGGGGCTTCGGAACTTCCCTATGGACGCGGTAGCCGCTGAATTGGGCGTCAGCAAAGCCACGCTGTACAAGCATTTCCGATCCCGCGAAGAAATCCTGGACTTGGCATTGTTGCTTAAACTTGCAGAGATCCGGCGCTACCAGGCAAAGCTTAGCGATCCGGATTTGCCTTACCTGGAGCGATTTCTGGAAGCCCTGCAAATCGCTTCTTCAGAGCTGACCTCCATTTCCACCTTGTTTCTGGCCGACCTGAACGCGATGCATCCCAGAGTTTTTCAGCGCGTTCGGCATTTTATGGACGAAGCATTGGCGGCTCTTGGCGCCTTCTATGAAGAAGGGATTCGCCGGGGCGAATTGATTCCGGTTCCTCCTGCGGTGCTGGTGCTCACTGACGAACTGTTCTTCGCTAAACTTGCCGATCCTGATTTTCTGCAGGCGCGGGGCTTGTCGGTTCAGGAAGCGCTGGATGCTTACTTTATGCTCAAATTTGGGGGTATGTTTCGGCGCCCTTTGCTCGATTCTCCCCAAGTCAACCAACTGCTTTCGCGCTGGATGAATGGAAAACAGTCAGGCTAAACCTCTTTATGAGCAAAAACACGGACGTCCGGAAGTGGGAACTCTTGACCGGTTTAAATCGTTTGAATTAGCATGAATTCTACAGAGCTCGCCATCACCCCAGATGTCCTTGAACAAGGCATGTCCTACGATGCCTACAAACACTTGATGCGCACCCTATTGGATGCCGGCAAGACAACGGGTGCCAATCAAAGCCCGGAAATGGTCGGGTACACGGAACTGAACTGGCAGCGCATGCACCGCGTCGAAAAAACCGTGGTGTTGAAGCCTCAACTGCAGGAACGGTTGCGCACCCTGGAGCGCCCGGTGCACTGGTTAGTTTTGAGCGAACCTTGGTGCGGCGACGCGGCTGCTTCTGTCCCTGTTCTCCAACTGATGGCGGAGGCAAGTCCGGCGGTGCAACTGAGCTTGCTGCTCCGTGACGATCATTTGCCCCTCATGGATCGCTACCTGACGGACGGCGGTCGGGGAATTCCAAAATTGGTCGCCCTTGATCCGGGGACCCTTCACCCGATGTACACCTGGGGTCCGCGACCTGAACCCGCTCAAGAAATGGTTCGCGCTTACAAGGCCAATCCCAACCGGGAGCCTTATGCCGAATTTGTGATCCAACTACAGCTTTGGTACGCCAAAGATCGCGGTCAAACCATGCAGCAAGAATTCCTGCGTTTGATTTAAAAACTATTTATATTGATACGATTTATTGACATACGTAGAAATCAAGATTCGCAAGACGAAAACAACCCCGAAAGCGAGAATCAACACCTCTACCTGAGTTTGTTTTTTCCTATGCTGCTGGTGCTGCTCATCTGGATTGTCAAATTCTTTGAACTCGGCAGCGGGATTGATCTTTCGGAGTTCGGGGTTTACCCGCGCAAGGTGTACGGCCTCATCGGCATTCTTACTGCCCCGTTAATTCACGATGATGTCAAGCACGCTTTTGCCAACAGCGTTCCGCTGCTGGTACTCGGTTTTCTGATGTACAACGCTTACCGAAAGGTGGCAATAAAAAGCGTGCTGATCATCTGGTTGTTGAGCGGTTTGGGCATATGGCTTATCGGCCGGCCAGCCTACCATATCGGGGCCAGCGGTGTGGTGTTTGGCATTAACTTTTTCATTTTCTTCTCCGGACTTTTTCGGCTGGATATGCGCTCTCTGGCCCTTTCGCTGCTGGTGGCCTTTGCCTACGGCAGCATGGTTTGGGGAATTTTTCCGGTAGACTGGAAAATCAGTTTCGAGGCCCACGCCATGGGAGCCCTATCTGGGGTGGTGCTGGCCTGGTTGTACCGCGAGGTGGATCGCCCGCCAGCGGTGCATTGGGACGACGAGGAAACGGATGGTCAACCCTCGTTGCAACCCGCGCCAATGCATCCTTCCCCATCGTCGTGGAGCGATACCGGGTGGCCCGCAGCGGGAGCCGTTTCCGCTACTCAAGCCCCTGCGGCAACCCGCCTGGAAGCATTCACGGGTACTCCTGATTCAGGCCGAGATCCTCAACCCGGTGGGCAACCTGAACTTAACTCCGAGCTGAAATCCGATCCCGATCGACCATCGGTTCCAGGTTCGCCCGCCAGGTCATCTTCAGCTGATGGCGAAGGGGGATAGTGGACCCGACACAACAAGTCTATATGGAAAGCGCATTGGTGCCTACTGCGGACGGGTCGTGTACGGTTAAAGATGCCCGCACAGGCGAACACTACCATTCGCTCCACGGCGCAGAAACAGAATCGCGGCATGTTTTTATTAAAGCCGGACTGGAACAGGCCATGGCTGAGTTTGAGGGTCCGTTGTTGGTGTTAGAAGTAGGATTCGGCACAGGACTCAACGCTTTGCTGACCTGGCAACATGCGTTGGCGAATCAACGACCTGTGCAGTACCTGGGGTTAGAGCCGTACCCATTGCCACAAGCCATTCTCCACGCCTTTCGAACCCCGGCCATGGAGGCCGACATGGCCCTTTGGCAGCCGGCTTTTTTGTCGCTCCACGGGTTGGCTTCACTCCCACCGTCGCAGAGCGAGCCTAAACCTTGGCCCGAAAAGCAAAAATCTTTGCAAGAATTTCAGAGAAACGAAGCGCTTGCCGCCTCTTTACCCGGCTTTTTTTCTTGCCAGGTGCTGCATAACCCGATACAAAACGCGGTCTTGCCGGATCAAATTCAGTTGGTGTACTACGATGCGTTCTCCCCTGAGCGGGACCCTGCTTTATGGACAGCAGATATCTGGAAAAAATTGTTTCTATTGCTCGCTCCGGGTGCCGTGCTGGTGACCTATTGCGCCAAGGGAAGTGTGCGCAGGGCCTTGGGCGAAGTGGGATTTACCGTCGAGCGACTGCCTGGTCCACCCATTAAACGGCACATGCTTCGCGCAGTCAAACCCCGTCACAAGCACACCTGATCTGACCGTGCGAAACGCGGGTGATGCGCCTACTTTTGATGCATAACACGACGGCAACACTTCTGGCGAAAGCGACGCGAAACGAAAGCATGACGGGGCCTAAAATCAGGCAACGGAAGCTCAGAAAAGCGGTGATCGCGCAGCAAGCGTCCACGATAAATCCTCCCTTAGTTTGCTCGTTTGCCCGGCGATCCTAGATTGCCGGGCAACGTGTTTTCGGGAACTTCCGAAGCGCATGCACCCGGGTTGCAGTGTAGCTTTGGCGCGTGCGCGAGCAACAAGACAATGCGGTGTTGGTGTTGGGCTTTGGCATTGCCGGCGCCTTGGTGTGCTGGTTCTTGCACAAAAACAACATAAAATATGTTGTGGTGGACGATGCCGCACCAGGTAGCTCTAGTCCTGTTGCTGCGGGGTTGATCAATCCTGTGGCTGGTCGAAGCTTGGCGCTGGCACACGAACTGGATCGTTTTCTGCCTTTCGCCCGGGATACTTACCAACAACTCGGCGAATTTCTGGGCCAAAAGTTTTGGGTGGATCGGGAGTTTTGGACCTTGCTCCGCGATGACCACGAGCGCGAACAATGGCAAACCAGAGCCCTGGACCCTGCGGTGCATGCTTACCTGGCTCCGGAGGATCTGGACCAATTTCCCCCCGCCCACTCGCGTGCAGAAGCGGGCATGGCGCGCGTTCGGGGAGGCGGTCAGGTCTTATTTGGGCAGTTGCTCCAGGCTTTTTCGGAATTCCTGGAGCGCGAAGGGCGCCTGCTCCGACAGCCTTTCCACTATGCCGACCTTGAGCCGGGACGTTCAGATGGATCGGCCACTTCTTCCTGGACGTACCGTGGAGAGTCCTGGTGCGCCGTGCTTTTTTGCGAAGGATACCGGGCTCGTTACAATCCGTGGTTCGCCCATTTGCCCTGGCGCGTCAATCGGGGCCAGCGCCTGTTGCTGAAGATACCGGGATTGATGCCAAGCACGGATAGTGCAACCGCCATTTGGCGCAAACAAGGCCTGCTGGTGCCACTTGGGTCAGACCAATACTGGCTCGGTTCTGTGAACGACTGGGACCAGGATAGCCCTGAACCTACAGAGGCCGCAAGGCTTAGTCTGTTGGCTATGCTGCACACCATGACCGATGTCCCTGGCCAGGTGTTGGACATCAGCGCCGGCATCCGCCCGGTATTGCAGGATCGAAAGCCTGTGGCCGGATTCCATCCGCAGCACCCATCGCTCGGCTTGCTCAATGGACTGGGGACCAAGGGCGCGCTGCTCGGTCCCTGGTACGCCTCGGCGTTGGTTGACGCACTTGCCGATGAGCAGTTGAACGCGAGGCCAGGTTTTTCCAAAAGCGTCCAAGAGGACGCGGAGGTTATGCTCCGAAGCGTAAGCCCGTCCCGCTTTAACGGGTAGTCGTGCTGCGGCTTTCTCCTTTACTTCGCAGGGGGCCGATTTATTCCAGCATTCTATGGCCAGCTGGGTTGTGACCACGCGCTGGCCTCCTAAACCTGCTATGACGTTTCGCCGTTTCCTCTTCTTCCTGCTTCTGTTTGTGGCTGCAGCGCAATGCTTTGCCCAACAATACGACTTCCGCTATTGGTCGGTGGCAGATGGTCTTCCAAAAGCAGGCGTCTACGCAGTTTTTCAAGACAGCCGGGGCTATTTATGGGTGGGAACCGAAGGTGGTGGAGCGGTGCGCTTTGATGGCCGTGTGTTTCAAACTTTTGGGCTCGGGTCGGGGCTGGCCGGACTTGATGTCCGCGCAATGGCAGAGGACAGCCAGGGCAGGATGTGGTTTGGCTCGGAACAAAGCAGCGACGGAAGTGGCAGTTTGTCCTGCTACGATGGACGAAAGTGGAAAACCTTTGCCCTTCCGGAAGGTCACGCACCCGTTCAGGATCAGACGGAGGAAAATACATCAGCAAGTTCCGAAAGCCGCAGCTGGACAAACCGTTCGCCCGACGCAAGCGCCCCGGATATCCGCTGCATGAGTGTTCAAGCGGCAGACCCCGAAAAGGGCAGATCTGCAGAACGGCTTTGGTTGGGCACGGCCGATCGCGGTCTGCTTTGCCTCCAGGATGGTCAGTGGGTTGGCGTTGAGGGCTTGCAAGGGCTGCCAAAAAGCCCGGTACGCGCATTAATGACCGATGCGCAGGGAAGATTGTGGATAGGCACTGATGCCGGACCGGCCGTGCTGGAAGGCGACCAGCTTCGCGTATTTGGCATTGCCGACGGGCTGCAACCCAGAGCCGTGTTGTGCTTGTTTCAGGACCGGGAAGGCCAGATTTGGATGGGTACTGAAAAAGGTGCGCTGCGCTATGATGGATCGTCATTTTACCTGCTCACCCACTCGGATGGCCTGATCCATCCCCGCGTTCGGGCAATTAGCCAGGACCGTCAGGGCCGGCTGTGGTTCGGGACGTTTAGCGGGCTGAGCCGCTACAACGGAAGTTCATTTGAAAACTTTGGTCCGGAGAACGGGTTGGCCTCCGAACGCATTCGAAGTTTGCTCGTTGATCGCGAGGGAAACCTATGGTTGGGCACGTATTTCGGAGGAATTGCCCGTTTCCGCAGCGACGCTTTTGTTCACTACGGGGGCCGCGACGGCTTGCCGGCAGCGGTAGTCCGGGACATAGCGGCTGGCAACGGTACGCTGGCGCTCGCCACCTGGGAGGGCCTGGTTGTGCTCCGCCAAGGCAAGGTCGAGCGGCTGGATACCCTGCAGGGACTGCCCTCCCAAACCCTCGAGGCTGTGGCCGTGGATGCGCGGGACCGCATTTGGATGGGGTATGGCAACGGAGGGCTCGGGCTGCTCGAAAATGGTGTGCTTCGCAATTTCCCCCTTCCACCGGAAGCAGTCAAAAGCCCAATCCGGCAAATGGCGGCAGATGCCCTTGGTCCACTCTGGTTCCTGACGGAGAGCGGCATGCTTTTTGTCGCTACTGTGCCTCCCGAAACGGCAACCGTGGCATTCAATGCTTGGGGTTTTGCCGGAAAAGGCGCGTTGCTCTGCGCGGCCAAAAACGGGGGAATTTGGCTCGGTACACAAAGCGGCGACATCGTTCATGTGCAGGAAACTGAGGCACGGACTGCTGTGGAAAACCAGCATATGGCGCCGTTGACGACGCTCCCTCCCAACTGGCGAGGCCCGCTTTTAGCGCTAGCCGAGGCCCTGGACGGATCGTTGTGGGCTGGTGGCACAGCAGGGCAACTGGCGCGCTGGAACGGCAAAACCTGGACCCTTTTTGATGCGCTCCAACCCCAGATCGGGCTGGACATTGGAAACCTTGTTTTTGACCACAAGGAACAGTTGTGGCTGACACTGGATCGGGGTTTGCGACGCATAACATTAGATAACGAGGGTATGCCAAGCAATTTGCGCACTTACGACGAGCGCGATGGCTTTCGGGCCGGTGCGGCGCTGCCCGGTGCCGCCCAGGTAGATGACCGGGGCCGTCTTTGGTTCGGGACCTCCAAGGGCTTGAGCAGTTTTAGCGCCACACCCCAGGATACGGTAGGGATTGCACCGCTGGTCCATCTGGAATCGCTGCGCCTGTTTTCGGAGCAGTCCAATTGGGAACAATCTGCCGATTCGGTTTTGCCTTGGTCGGGATTGCCGCATCAACTGGAGCTGGCTTCGAACCAAAACCACCTGACGTTTGAATTTTCAGGCATTTCGCTAGGTGCTCCGGCATCCGTCCGCTACCGCTGGAAACTGTCGGGCTTTGACGCCGAATGGGTCGAAGGGGGCGATCGGCGCTTTGCGACATATTCCAACCTCCCACCTGGTTCCTACCGCTTTCTGGTTTACGCGGCCGATGCTGAAGGGCGCTGGAGTAATGTGCCCGCATCATTCTCCTTCCAAATTCGCCGGCCGGTTTGGAGCCACCCGTTGATGATCGCCGGGATTGCGCTCCTGGTCGTTCTCACTTTTTTTGGGACGGTCAGCCTTAGAACGGCGGCTATCGCCCGGAGCAAAGCTGTGCTGGACCAAAAAGTTCGGGAGCAAACCGCAGTCATCGCCGGGCAAAAAACGGCGTTAGAAGGGGCACTTTTCCAAGCGCAAACAGCGCAAAATGCTGCCGAGCACAGCGAAAAAGCCAAGGAAATGTTCCTGGCCAACATGAGCCACGAGATCCGAACGCCAATGAATGCTATCCAGGGCATGACAAAACTCTTGCTCAATCAACAGCCGCCGCAAAGCCAGCTCAAATACCTGAAAGGCATTCAACAAAGTTCCGAAAACCTGTTGGTCATCATCAACGACATCCTCGATTTCTCCAAGATCGAAGCCGGACAGATGGTTTTTGAGCAAACAAATTTTTGCCTCCGCGAGGTGCTCGAAGGGGTGGAATTGCTGTTCGCCCAAAAAGCAGCAGAAAAAAACATCAATTTTACGTATTCAACTGATTCAGAAGTGCCCGAGTGGCTGGTTGGCGATTCGGCGAGGTTAACCCAAGTGTTGATTAACCTGACCGGCAATGCCCTCAAATTCACGCATGAAGGCAGCGTGACCATCCACGTAAAGCCGGTTGCCCAACAAAAGATTGGCCCAAAGGCTGCATCCCTCGAATTTGCCGTCCGGGATACAGGCATTGGAATACCTCTGAATCGGCAGAAAGACATTTTTGAAAGTTTTACACAAGCGACCGACAACACCACCCGTCTTTACGGGGGCACCGGTTTGGGTTTGTCTATCTGCAAACAGCTGGTGGAACAACAGGGTGGCAAAATTTGGGTAACCAGCCAGGTTGGTTCGGGCAGCGTCTTTGCCTTCATGCTGACCTTTGGCCAAGGCCTGCCAATGCAGGAAGAACAGTCTGGGGCATCCATGAACCATCCGATTCTGGAAAACTTGCGGATTCTATTGCTAGAAGACAATGCCTTTAACCAAATTGTGGCTTGCGATACGCTGGAGGCCCTCCTACCCGGGGTGCATATTCAGGTAGCGGAGAATGGGCGCGAAGGGCTTTATTACCTGGAGCAAGCGCCGTTTGACGTAGTCCTTGTCGACCTGGGTATGCCCTTGATGGACGGGTACCAAACCGCTGAAGTCATTCGCGCCCATGCGGAAGTCCGTATCAGAAAGACTCCGCTCATCGCCATGACCGCCAGCGTTACCCAGGCAGAAATAGACCGCTGCTTTGAAACAGGAATGGACGAATATGTTCCCAAACCTTTTAGCGCTGCGGACCTTGTTCAGAAGATCATGACTCAGGTGAACCGCCATCGGAATACCTCTTTGCCTAAGCCAAAGACTCCATGATGCTGATTTCCATCTTCCAATTTTCCTGGCTCCCGTGGGCCGTTGGCGCGCTGCTGCTGGTGGTGGTGTCGGCGGCAGCCCGCTTGCACATCCGCAGCCTGGTTTATGGGCAGCGCCAAATGCGGGAAGGGATTCGCAAGAAGACACAGGAACTGCGCCGGGAAACGGAACGGGCCATTCGCTCGGAAAAAGTCAAGGAGGAATTCCTGGCCAACATGAGCCACGAAATCCGCACGCCTATGAATGCTGTAGTGGGTCTGGTTAATCTGTTGTTGGACCAGAATCCGAGGACAGATCAGCTCAAATACCTCAAAACGTTAAGACAATCAGCGCATCACTTGCTGGCCGTCATCGACGATATCCTGGATTTGTCCAAGATTGAGGCGGGCAAATTGCCCATTCTGCACGAAGTATTTGACCTGGACGAAATGCTCGAGGCGCTGCGCATTATGCTGGATTTCCGAGCCACCGGCAAAGGCTTGCAATTGCTGGTTGAAAAAACTACAGATACCCCTCGCTACATGATCGGCGACCTGACCCGAATCAACCAAATACTGGTCAATCTTGGGAGCAATGCTGTTAAGTTCACCGAAAGCGGCAGGGTAACCATTCGCGTGGAACCTATCGCGTTGCCTGCAAAAGTGCCATCATCATCCAGTCCCCACACAGTGAACAGCCCACCATCTGCATCGGGCTGGCTGCGGTTCTCGGTAACGGATACCGGCATCGGCATTGCGCCTGAGCGACTCCCGCATATGTTTGAATCATTCACGCAGGAGTCCAACACCATCACCAAGCGCTATGGTGGCACAGGGCTGGGGCTGGCGATCAGCCGGAGGTTAGCTGATTTGCTTAAAGGCAAGTTGTACGCTACCAGTAAGCCGGGCAAAGGCTCCACCTTCACGTTGGATATCCCCTTGTCCGAAGCTTCCGCCCCACAGCTCAGCCACGTCGCAGCACAGGAACAGGTCGCCTTTCCGCCGAACCTGCGAATTTTACTGGCCGAAGACGATTCGTTCAACCAAATGGTGGCCATTGACACCCTCGAGCTCCACATTCCAGGCATTCAGATAAAGGTTGCCCCAAACGGGAAGCAAGCCGTAGAAATGTACCGCAAAGAGCCACCCGACCTCATTCTCATGGACGTGCAGATGCCTGTCATGGACGGCTTAGAAGCAAGCCAGTTGATCCGCAAGGAGGAAGATCTGACCGGGAGCAAGCGCATCCCTATTTTGGCCATGACCGCCAATGTCCTGCCCACAGACGTAGAAAAGTGCCTGGCCGCAGGCATGAATGGCCTTATCCCTAAACCCTTTCAATTGGAAGAGCTCCTTCGGCAAATGAGCAAGGCGCTCGGAACCCCTTAATCCGTTCAACCACCTGGCCTCTCTTTAACCCATATAACCCAGACCGGTTAACTCAGACCGATTAACCCAAGGTGGAAAGTTGTACTTTTTCTATAGGTCCGGCGTTTAAAAAGCTAAAGATTTCCTTCTTATGGAATATAAACATATAAATCTAAGTTTCCTGATTGAATTTACCTCCGGTGACCCCAGGCGCATGGAAAGGTACATCCGAATGTTTTTGGAGGCGGCACCCGCCGGTCTGGCTAAGATGAAGCAACATTATGCCGCGGGAGAATGGGAGCCATTGCGCTCAGCAGCGCATTCTATTAAGCCCCAAATCGCCTATATGGGCATTGGCACGCTTAAAGAATCCATCCAACAAATTGAAAACGATGCGCGGGAACAGACCAACCTGGACCGATTAGCGGAACGCATACAGGATGTTGAACGGGTTTGTGCCGCCGCTTTTCAAGAATTGGCACAGGCTTTGAATGAACTGAAAACCAAGCCCTAAGCCGAAAACGGCAATTCCGGTAGCACACTCGGGGATTCCCAACAAATGCTATTTTTACTCGTTATTTTAATCCACCCTACTCCTCATGTCGCAGAGCAAAAAGCTGGTTTACATTGTCGATGATGACCCGATGCAAATCCAAATGATGAGCGATCATCTCAAGGATAAGTTCTCTTTCGATATCCGCGGTTTCTCTACCGGCGAAGAAATGGTCAACAATCTGCCTAACAAGCCGGACATCGTTGTGTTGGACTATTACCTTAACAGCGTCCAGGCCAAGGCTCGAAACGGAGCGGAAATTCTGCAATTCATCAAGCGAGAGTTTCCGACTATGCATGTGATTATGGTTTCCGGTCAAGATTCCATGGAGGTTGCCGTAGATACCATGCGGTATGGTGCGGCTGATTATGTGGTCAAAGGCAGCAACCAGTTCATTCGCCTGGAGCATTCCATTGAAAAAATCTTTGCACTGGATCGCCTGCACGAACGTGTCGGATATTACCGCAAGCTCAGCATTGTATCGATTGCAGCCGTTGTATTGATCATTGTGTTGACCATTGTTCTGGCTGCAACGGGTGTAATCTAAGCAAGGGTTTATCCGCGGCGACAGGCAGGACCCTGGTTCTGCATCTACTTCTGACCGTTAGCCTTAAATTCCAGAGGAATAACGCACGTACTTGAGCATTTTACTTTCGCCGATCATATTCTCCCAACGGACCATAACGTTGGGGTAATTGCGGTTAAACCAAAACTTCTCCACTACTTGATCGGCGGCGTTGAGGGTAACCAGCCAACACGGAAATTCTTCGCCCTGAAAGGCGACCGTTTCCGGTTTTTCCACTTTGATCGTAAATTTCAAGGGTGCTGACAGGTTCACCATTCCTCTTCTTGGCAATGGATAGACCAGGCAAGTCAGGCTTTTTCCAGGCGTAAAGGCCAGGTTTCGGAGCAGAAAGGGCAGTTGGTCAGCCAACAGGATTCCCTGAGCCAGCTCTAGATCCGTTTGCGCCAAACCTCCTTGCCCTGCTGAGGCTTTGTCGCCTTGTGCTGGCGTCCAGGTGCGAGCAGAATAGGGCGCTCCCGTTTCAGGGTTTCCAAATCGCTCTGCTCCTTGCTCTTCGTAAACCCGGGACCATGCTCTTGGTTGGGGAAAGGGCTGCACACTAAACCAACCCTCCTGCTTAGGCCATAAGCTGTCTCCAGGTTCACACCGGAAGTGCCAGGCACGCTGCGAGGGTGCGCCGGCCATTGCGGGAAGTGCTTCCCGCTTTAGGTAGATCACACTTTCGAACTGACTTTTTTCGCGCTGATCCATCCGCGCTTCGTAGTAAACGCACTCTTCCAGGTTGTCCTCCCAAAAAGAAGAGATGCCCCAGGCGGGCATCAGGCGGGGTTCCAGACTGTCCCAGGCAGAAAATGCACCGGTGTAGGCACCCGGAATGGCGGATGTCATAGCATCCTTAGGATCCTTCTCAGATGACGGTTCGGATGAACAACCAAACAGGACTGCGAAAGAGCCAAAGGCTACAACCACGCTCATAACCTTATCAAGGAATTTGCTCATGCTTCTTGGTGATGTGTCAGGGGCTCAAAAAATCCAGTCCGGCGGTTTTTCTGCACATCGTTCCAGGGAAAAGCGATGCCATTCATAGCCACGTAGACGCCAATGGGCAACGCCTGGGCATAGGCCAGCGCATTGCCGAGGTTGAAAAATCCATCTGAACTGCCAAACTTATAGGGAATCATGGCACCGGTCAGAACAATGGTTTTGGGCAATCCTGCCTTGGCCAAATAGGCTGCTGTTTCCACCATCGTGTCCGTGCCGTGGGTAATCAATAGGTGTTCCTCCTGGCAGGTGCTGCAGTGGTGCAGAATAATTTGTCGGTCAGAATCCGTCATCTCCAAACTGTCAATCATCATCAAAGTTCGAATATGAATCGGAAGGGTGCATCGACCCAGTGAAAACATCTCGGGCAAATGCGTGTCCTTGAAATACAACTGACCTTGGATCATGTCATATTCCTTGTCGAATGTTCCACCGGTCACGAGCAACCGGATTGGCGGCACCTGCATGCAAAAGCGTTTAGGCCCACAAGTTCGCAATTCCCTGGCAGCCGGGACAAGCCTACCCTGCTCAAAGAGTTGTTTGCTGCTGGTCTTTTTAAAGCCCTAAAAAGGAGGCAATGCCGCGAACGGCACCAGCTACGCCTGAAATCATGAAAAAACTGAGAAAAAAAGCGGCGTACATTTCCGGGAAACGAGCCAATTCTGCCATTACCCCTTGTTGAAGAAGGTTTGTGCCCATGGCCAAAATTCCGGCTAAAAGGAGGTAAGCAACCAGACAGCGAAGGCTGTAGGGCAGCCAGTTCCGGGAGAAAATTCCTGCAATGGCCGTCGCCGATGAAAAGGTCAGCAGAAAAGTGGCCACAAGGCTCCAAAGCACTTCGCCCGATGCTCCGGAAGCGCGGGCAATCATCAGAGCCAGGCAACCCAGTGCAGCCCATACCAATAAGCCTAAACCAACAAAAATTGTTGGACGTAGCCGCAGCGTAGCAATCAACCGGGCTGTAAAGGTGTCGGAGTTAGGCATCAATGCGGGAAGATCACCACAGGTGGATGGTAGGCACTTCTAACAAAAAAGCCCTGCCGAAGTTCGACAGGGCTCTTTAAAGGGTACCCCTAAAAGGTGATTAGCGCCAATTAACGGTAGCAGTCGAATTGCACGTTGTTGTCCAACTGTCGGACAAAGTAGGTCATCAGTTGCTCATAGGATTCCACCCTGTCAATGCGTTCCCAATTGCCATCCTCGCGGGCACAACCTTTGTGGGGAACGAATTTGGTTCGGGCCCAACGAACATCTTTTTTGAAGATCATTGTGGCGCCCTTGTCCCGTTGAGTTACATCTTCATAAGTGGAATTCGTAAAAATGGCATCGACGTAATAGGTCGTGATCAGGTTCCGCATTTTTACGGGAAGAGAAAGCAAAAGGTCTCTGTGCGCAGCGTCCTTGTAAAAGTCCAAGCGGTAGCGGATGGAACCCCGTGTAGATCCACCATCGTCCCACTTGTAGTGAGCTGCGTCCGTGCTCAGGTACACGAATTCGAAGTATAAGGTCCGGCCGTTGTTGTTTTTGGACTTATCAACCTGGCCACTAAGGCTTTGCTCCAATAAGGCTTTATTGACGATGCCTTGGGCCTGCCCAGCAAAAACCGATGCCAGGAGGATGACCAAAGAAAGGATGCGGTTCATGACTTGGATGTTGGAGGTTCAGGGAAGGAGGAGTTACTTGGAAGCGGTTTCTTGGGCCGGTTTACGGGTTTTGACTTTTCCTAAAACAGTCTCCGCTGCGCACTTGCCTTGGCCCAATGCGTCTTCAATCCCAGCCCGGTAGTGGATGCCGCCGTAATGGCGAGATTCCGCAGCCTCTTTGGCTGCTGCCCAGAAGTTGTCATAGGCGCGCGGAGGTAGACCAATAATGACGTGGGTAGAGTCCACAAAGGGCTGATCCCCAAGCAATTCCGTCAACACAGTAGCGGCAGCCGCAGAAAATCCTGAGTGACCTGAGGCATATTCCGGGAACGGAGGAGTCTCTACCCAGGGTTCCCAATCCGGGTCATCCATGAATTCGCGAACGTAAGTTTTAGGACGACAACAGTTTACCTGAAACTTGGTGTACCAAACTGCAATGACGGCATCAGCCATGGCCATGCTGGTAAGGGCGTACATTTCTACGGCTTGATCTAATTTCATGCCGCGCGAGCGCACCATGTTGTTCATAATGTACACCCAGTGGCCCGGAGGCGTAGAGGTTTCCCCCGGATCGTCTGCCCAGTAAAGAGCAATGATCCGCTCATCTTCAGTGACATTTTGGTCTTTCTCGTAAACCTCCTGAACAGCTTTGTAAAAATCAGATTCCGGATCGGTCGAAAACTCAGGAAGCGTTGATGGAACTGGTCCTTCAGATGGAGGATAGTTGATGCCGCAGGTTTTGCCTTCTGCCATGGCGAACGGTCGCAAGGTGCCCCAAAGGGGCTCTAGCGCCAGTTGACCAAAATCTGTAGGTTCCCACAAGGCGGGCTTGCCCTCGCGGGAGGGCGATTTGTAGGTGGTTGAAGGAAGGCGGGTCTTGTCAAAACGGTCGGTTTTGGCCCATTCTTCGACGGCTAAAGCCAGCGTTTTGCCATACTCCTGCGAGCGGGTCATAACTTCTTCCGAAACACCTGCTTCCCGGCGCTCAGCGAGCTTGGCATCCACCATGTCGTCCAACGTCTCGACTTCTCCGGTGATGTTGCGCTCCAACAAGAAGTTGATTCCCTGGTACATGGCTTCGTGGAAAACGGTCAGCCAATCATACTCCAATTGGGTATCCGGCCTTGGCAGTTCTGGCATTTCATTTAATTGCCCGGACAAAGTTTGATAATCAGGCATGCCAGGTAGCACAGCTTCGTACATGATTACACCGGCATAGGCGTAAATGCGTGCGGCTTGTGGTGGTGAGATTTTCTCGCTGGCCACGTGGTAATAGAGCAGTTCCATCCAATCCACGATTTCCTGGCCGGAGTACTCAGCCGTCGGGGTTGAAACCGTGTTGTGATAACTGTCCGCTGCAGTTCCGGCATTTTTGGAGGTGCAGGATGGCGCAGCCAGTACAGCGGTGAGGGCAAAAGCGACAAACAGTTGGCGATGCATCATAACCATCATGTATTATTGGCCCTTCAGGCAAGTTTGGCAGATAGAAAGTCTTGTAACCGAGGCTAAAAACAGGGGCAAAGATACGCAAATCTCAATGCGCGAATAAGGATTCACCAACGAACCTCGAACTGCGGAGAAATATTTTTTTGTGAATTTAATGCAATGAAAATCAGCATTTTAGAAGCAAAAAGCAAACATTATTCCCTACCTTTCGTATAAAGGATAGGGTTGAAAACCCCCATTTGCCCCCTATCTTTGCCTTTCAAATTTTTGCCCGACCATGAACTTTCTCCGCTATCAATTGTCGCTTCCCGCTCCCGGAATCGTCTTTCTTTGTTTTTCGGTATGGATATTTTCTTCATGCACCAAGAAAACGGATGAATCCTGGAAGAAAACGGAAATAATCGATATGGATAAAATCGTATCGACGGACGGGAATTCCGGGATGCTGTTCGATATCCTCACAGGAAAGAGTACCGGGCTTGACTTCAACAACGAAATCATTTCGGACTACAAAGTCAACGTTCACTACAACAGCTATGCTTACAATGGAGCTGGAGTCGGTGTTGGTGATTTAAACAACGATGGTTTACCCGATGTGTACATGGCGGGCAACTGGGTATCTGACCGCATTTACCTGAATAAAGGCGACTTAAAGTTTGAAGATGTTACCGAAAAAACTGGCATCTCCAAATTCAAAGGGTACAGCACCGGGGTTACCATGGTAGACATCAACAACGATGGATGGCTGGATATCTATGTCTGCCGCGACTGGTTCAAAGAAAAAGGCAAAAAGAATGATCTGCTTTTCATCAACAACGGCGACATGACGTTCACGGAGTCCGCCAAGGAATGGGGGCTTGAATTTGATGCGTTTTCTACACAAGCAAACTTTTTTGACTACGACAATGATGGTGACCTGGACCTCTACGTAGTCACCCACCCGGACGATTGGAACGATAAACTGAAGCTCAAGTATTTCGTCAAAATTGAAAATGGTGAAAACCAGAGCGACTATTTTTTCAGAAACGACGGGAACAAATTCACGGACGTCAGCAAGGAAGCCGGGATCAATAACCACGGCTATGGATTGAGTGCCACCGTAGGCGACATCGACAACGACGGTTTTCTGGATATCTACATAGCCAACGACTTTGCTATGTATGATTTCATGTACATGAACAACGGTGATGGCACCTTTACGGATGCTACAAAAGAAACGCTCAAGCGCAATTCGCACTTTGCTATGGGCGCCGATCTGGTAGACATTAACAATGATGGTTTGCTGGACATCTACACGGTTGACATGGATTTGGAAGACAATTACACCGTCAAGACGTTCACCTTTGTCACTCGCAAAGAGCAATTTGAGGCCATGGAAGCGGGCGGTTACCACAGCCAATTCGTGGGAAATGTGCTTCAACTGAACAACGGCAATGGGCACTTCACCGAGATGGCTCGCATGGCCGGAATCAGCACTTCAGGTTGGAGCTGGTCTCCCCTCTTTGCTGACTACGATAACGATGGCGACAGGGACTTATTTATTTCCAATGGCAATGGCCAGGATTTCCACGTGGATAACACGGTCGGTTACCACCGGTTGCGCCGCGCAACCCGCATTGGCGACAGCGTCATGTATGCGGAATTGCTCGAGAAGTACCCGCCGAACCCGCTGGTAACGCCAAACGGCATGTTCGAAAACAACGGCGATTTGTCGTTCACGGATCAGCGCCACGGTTGGGGGGTTTACTTTCCGTCAGCCTCCTACGGAGCTGCCTACGCCGACCTTGACAACGATGGCGACGTGGACATTGTCAGCAACAACATCAACCAAAGCGCTTTCGTCTACCGAAACAACACGACCAAACTAAAGCCGGAGAATACCTGGCTGCGAGTCGCCTACCGCGGCCCGGAGAAAAACCGATCGGGTATCGGGGCGCGCGTAGAAGTGTATGCCGAGAACAACATGATGTACGAGCAGCACACCCAGGTCCGGGGTTATATGTCCTCTAACGATCTGGTCAGTCATTTCGGTTTGGGCAAAGCAAAAAAAGCAGATAACGTGGTTATTACCTGGCAGGATGGCAAACGCCAGGTGCTTAAGGATGTCCCGGCAAACCAAGTGCTGTTGCTGGATTACGCCAACGCCAATGAGCAAGTGGACATTACCAACCTGCACCCCTTCCTGAACAATGAACAATACTTCAAGAAAGCCGAACCTGCTGTCCTTGGCTTGGATTTTGCACACAAAGAGAACGACTACGATGATTTTGACCGCGAATTCCTCATTCCCCATAAATTGAGTTACCTCGGCCCAGGACTCGCTGTAGCTGATGCCAACGGCGACGGCAAAATGGACCTCTATGTGGGCGGTGCTCAGGGAAGTTCAGGGGCTTTGTACCTCCAGGGGACCGATGGCAAATTCAAGCGGCAAGAGACAGCCGCAACAGCAGCGGATGCGAAGTCCGAAGACATGGGCATGCTTTTCTTCGATGCCGACAGCGATGGAGACCAGGATTTGTACATCGGCAGCGGCGGCAGCGATTACGTAGCTGGTGCCGAAGCGCTTCAAGACCGTCTCTACCTGAACGATGGCAAGGGCAATTTCACCCGTGCCACAGATGCCCTCCCTGTGATGCTAACCAGCACTTCTTGCGTAAACGCCACCGACTTTGACGGGGACGGCGATCAGGATCTGTTCGTAGCCAGCCGCGTCAAACCCGGAAGCTACCCTGACCCCGAGCGCGCTTATCTGCTCCGCAACGACAAAGGAAAATTCACAGACGTCACCAACCAATGGGCTGAGGACCTCAGCATGCCGGGCATGATTTCTGCTGCACTATGGACCGACTTTGACGGCGACAATAAGCAGGACCTCATCCTTGTTGGCGAATGGACAGCCCTGGAAGTGTACCGAAACGTCGGTGGAAAACTGGTCAAAATCAAAGAAACCGGTGTAGAAGATGTTACGGGCTGGTGGAACAGCTTGGTTGGAGGCGACTTTGACAACGATGGCGATATGGACTACGTAGCCGGAAACTTCGGCATCAACTGCAAATACAAGCCCGGCACTGACGGAGCAATTGAAGTTTTTGCGGATGATTTTGACGGCAACGGCACTAACGACATCCTTCTGGGATATTACCAGAATGGCGTGCTTTTCCCCATCAAAAGCCGGGAACGGATGGTGGAACAATGTCCGGGCTTGCTCCAAACTATGCCTACCTGGGACGCCTACGGCCGTTCAACCATCTACGATCTCTTCGGCCAGGAAGCCATGGATAATGCACGGCAACACTTAAACGCACAAACCTTCCGCACCACCTATTTTCAGAACGAAGGCAACGGTCGCTTTAGCACCCGAAAAATGCACAACCTCCTTCAGGTGTCCTCCGTTTATGGCATGGTCGTGGCAGACATTAACCATGACGGTAACCTGGACCTGATCACCCAAGGCAATTACTACTACCCAGAGGTGGAAACCAACCGTCAGGACGCAAGTATTGGTCTGGTATTGCTGGGCAATGGCGATGGTAACTTCCGCGCCCTTCCCTCGCTCCAGAGCGGCTTCCTGAGTCCGCTTGATGCCAAGTCTCTGGTGTGGTTGCCACTGGGTCAGGACGGCCCTCCGCTCCTGGTCTCTGCCAACAACAATGGTCCCTTGATAACCCATCAAATGACGGGCGAAACGGGAACGGTGCTCTATGCAGGTCCATCGGACACCCGAGGCGAAATCACGCACAACAACGGCAAGACTACGCGGCTGGAGTTCCCGAAAGGCAGTGGCTACCTCAGCCAGGGAGCTCATACCGTCTTCCTTCCATCTACCGCTACTTCTGTACAATTCTTTGATGCCAAAGGCAATGCCCGCGTAGTATGGCCGGCCTTGCAGGCCGGACGTTGACGCAGGGAGTTTAAATCGGATTAACAAAGCGGCAGGGCTGTGGGAAAACCGCAGCCCTGCCTCTTTTTTTTGCTCGTGTCTATGCTTTGGATATTCTGCTTTCGCCAGCGTAACTTTGACCCAATCCGTCATTATCAGACTCGCCATTTTTTTATCCTAAGCTTTTTTCCTTTGAGTTCAGCCAGGATTTAGGCGTTCATTGTTTTTTTAAAAATTTTACTTCTTTCCATGAACATTTTTGTTGCTAAACTAGGCCCCGAAACAACGGGGGAAGATCTCAGAACCTTGTTTGAACAATTCGGTACAGTAGACACGGCCAAAGTCATTTTTGATCATGAAACAGGCAATTCCCGCGGCTTTGGATTCGTGGAAATGCCTGTTGAAGAAGAAGGGTTCGAAGCCGTTAACGCCTTGAACGACACTGACATACAAGGCAGTCGTGTAGTCATCAAAGAGGCGCGTCCCCAAGGCGAGTACCAACCCGATGGCCGCGGCGATGAGCGAGGCGGATTTGTACCCCGACCAGGTGGCTACGACAGCAACCGCAGTAGCGGCTTTCCCGGCGGTCGAGGTGGCTATGACAACAACCGTGGTGGTGGCTACAACAACAACAGCGGCGGTGGGTTCGCCGGTAATCGCGGGGGTGGCTACAACAACAACAGCGGCGGTGGGTTCGCCGGTAATCGCGGGGGCTACGACAACAACCGCGGCAGTGGATTTGCCGGCAATCGCGGAGGTGGCTACGACAACAACCGCGGTGGCGGGTTCGGTGCAAATCGCGGTGGTTATGACAACAACCGTGGAGGTGGCTTTGGCGGCAATCGCGGGGGCTTCGACAACAACCGCGGCGGTGGTTTTGACCGCGGGGGCTACGACAACAACCGGGGCAATGACCGGGGAGGATTTGACCGCGATCGCGCTTCTTTCGGCCAAAACCGCGATCGTTTTGCCCCAGAGCGCAGACCGCAAAGCCGGGAAGACGAAGACCTTTATCGCTTCGAAGAATTCATCGGCAACAACGAGTAAGCCACCGGCTTATTTACTGCAGCACGTTAAAACTTCGGGGGGATCTCCTCCCGAAAATGCCCGTTTAGCAAAACGCGTTGTTTGAGACGCTCGGTCTCCAGGATGACTGGTAAAATCCGCTTTAGGTGGCTAAGCAGGTACTTCTGCCGATCAGTTTCGCGTGGGTAGAGCAGCAATTGGTACTCCTCTTTGATGCTTAGTCCCACGAGATGACCAATTGAAAAAGAATTGATGTCTGAGGGCTTTTCGAGTTGGGGTTTGTCAATGCGCAACAATTGCTGCAACTGGCGGAGGTAACCAAAGAGCATGCTGCTGACTTCAGTGTCGTGATCCATGGTTTCGTCCCGGTAATCGACAATGGCCGCAGAATAGGTTTTTTCGGGAATCTCCCGTAGAAACTCCAATACCCGGAAGACCCGCAAACCGAGGGTCCGGACGTCCATTTTGCCGTCTTCATACACCTGGTCAATGGAAACCAATTCCATCTCCGTGCCCCACTCGTTCAGGTGGTCATCTATGTATGCCGGTATACCAAATGTTTTGCCTTCCGCCTGGCAATCGCGGATGAGCTCTTTGTAGCGCGGCTCAAAAATGTGCAGGTTCAATTGCTCCCCCGGAAACGCGACCAAACCGAGGGGAAAGATGGGAAGAAATTTAGGCATAAGGACAGTGCACCAAATTTAGCCCATGTGCCTAAAATGACCAATCCCGGCGGCAGGATCGCTAGATTTCGTAAAAAATTAACTATTTATTTTATATGTCTATCGTGCTGTCCATTTCCATCTTTTTTTAGGGCGAAATACTGTGGTTCGCATCTCAAAGCAGGTGCGCTCCTTAAAGCAGTTGCGCACAAAGAGCAGTCTGTGTGCAAACGAGGCGGGGTCCAGCAGCTCCGGTGCACAGGGAGGCAAACTGATAGCTGCTGTAAAACGAGGCTGCACAGAGAAAGAAAGTCTTTCCCCCGGGATTGCCTCATACAACTTTCGGGGAATTGTGCCACCGTTATTCGCCCCCCCTCCCCCGCCAAGCTTCATTTACACGATGCACCTTTTGCCCGGAACACCAAACTTTTCACGTGGTTTTGCCAAAATGTGACCGCAGCCATTCGAACAAATCCAAATTGAGCCAGGAATCCAGGCCTACCAAGCCGACCGACCAGAGAAAAAAGGCAATGGCCATGTAGCTGAGTACCAGGCGCTTGTCGGGCTCTATGATGTTGGCTGCGAAAGTGCCTACCGGAACGGTCAACAGAACCGGCGTTAAAAGGGCGATTCCCGCCAGGCCTTGACGTTGGCGCACTAAGACGATGATGCGTTTGAGCCGGGTAAAGCGAACCCGCCCTTTCGGTAAAGGATGAAAACGCCGCCAAATGCGGTAAAAAAGTTGGCCCAGGTAGGTGTACAACACCACGCCAAGCATGCCTCCACCAGCACACCAGGTCACAGAGGTCCAAAAACCGCGATCCCCGGGCAGTACCAAGACGACACCAATCAACCATTTGGTGGCCAAAAAGAACAATATGGTAACGGACTGTAAAAACATGGCTGTTCCAAGATCAAAAGCATAGCCTCCAAACCCCACGCACTAAATTTACAGGCCAGTCCGGATATCCGGGCCGGTCTGCCCAATACGGACTGCGCACGATGAACATCGAACAACTGCGAAATCACACCTTGGCCAAACCAGGAGTAACCGAAGACATGCCGTTTGGCGACGATGTGTTAGCCTTGCGTGTAGGGGGTAAAATCTTTGCACTCGTGGCTTTGCAGGCTATTCCGCTCCGGGTCAACTTAAAATGCGACCCGGAAGAGGCCGTCCGCTTGCGCGAAATGCACACAGCCATTCTGCCGGGCTACCACATGAACAAGCAACATTGGAATACCGTTGTTTTGGATGGCACACTCAAACCAGCGCTGGTGCTGGACATGGTGGAAGCAAGCTATGCCTTGATTTTGGCCACGCTGCCCAAAGCACTCCGCACCTCCCTTTCGCCACAAACTTAGCTGGCAGGCACGCTATGAATTCTTGGTCCCCACAAATCCTGTTCGAAGACAACCACCTTTTGGTGGTGAATAAAGCGCCGGGCGAAATCTGCCAGGGCGACAAAACCGGCGACGAGCCGCTGCCTGAAAAACTCAAAGCATTTCTCAAGGAACGCGAAGAGAAACCGGGGAATGTGTTTCTGGGCGTTGTGCACCGGCTGGACCGGCCTGTGAGTGGCGTGGTCATTCTGGCTAAAACCTCCAAAGCACTGGAGCGTATGAACGCACAAATCCGCGACCGCGAAATTGAAAAAACGTACTGGGCCATAGTGTCCAAGCGGCCCGATCCATCTGAAGGACGACTGGAACACTGGCTGGCTAAAGACCAGGCAAACAACAAAAGCCGAATCGTCCGGGAAGGTACTTCCGGAGCCAAACTCGCCATTCTTAATTACTCGCTTCGCGCTAGCCTGGAGCGTTACCATCTGATTGAAGTTTCGCTGGAAACAGGCAGACACCACCAAATTCGCGTTCAATTGTCCGCCATCGGCTGCCCAGTTCGCGGCGACTTGAAGTACGGCAGTCAGCGCTCTAACGAAGACGGCTCGGTGTCGCTGCACGCCGCCCGTCTGCGCTTTGTGCACCCAGTGCGCAAGGAGACCATTGAGGTCAAAGCACCCCCACCCCCCGATCCGCTCTGGAGGCTTTTTCTTAAAGCCCTCGGCGAATCCTGACGCCATCAAAAAGGCTCCCCCCAATCAATGGATTGTGCTAATTTGCTGCCATGAGCACGCTTTGGCGCAACTGGTCGGGATCAGAAGAATGCAGGCCGGTAAACTTTGAACAACCGGAAGATACCGCGGCTGTGCAGGCCATGGTCCGGCATTGCCGAAGCAATGGAGCGTCGCTTCGGGTTACCGGAGCCGCGCATTCGTTTACGGCGCTGGTGCCCACCGACCAAACCCTCGTTTCGCTTGAAAAACTCTCCGGGTTGGACCACATCAGCGAAGACCGAAAGACTGCCTTGGTTTGGGCTGGGACCAACCTTCGCGCGCTGGGAAAGTTGCTGCACGCCGAAGGCCTGGCTCAGGAAAACCTGGGCGACATTGACGCTCAGGCCATCGCGGGTGCCCTGTCTACGGGAACCCACGGCACAGGCGCGGGTTTCGGTACCCTTTCGACCCAATTGGAAGGGCTGGAAATCGTTGACGGTACTGGCCAAGTGCATTGGCTGGACCATCATAACAATTCCAATGTTTTTAGCGCGGCGCGAATCGCCCTCGGTTCCTTTGGGCTGATAACCCGCATGAAATTGCGCACGAATCCTGCTTATCGCCTGGAATTCGCAACCGCAAAAGAATCATTAAAAGACGTATTGATTAATTATACAGATTATCTGGCTCGTCATCGGAACTACGAGTTCTATTGGTTCCCCTACTCGGGCATGGTGCAAAACAAATTTTCGGATAAAACCGACAAACCAGCACAAAAACACAAAGCGACAGAGTACCTGACCGACGTAGTTTTAGAAAATTACGTATTCAAATTATTTAGCGAGGTTGCGCGAATTTTCCCATCTACCTGCGAAAAGATTTCCCAAATTTCCGCCAAAGCGGTTTCTACCAGCCGCAAAGTGAACTGGAGCCATCAGGTGTATGCCACGGCCCGGCTGGTGCGCTTTCAGGAAATGGAGTACAACCTGCCCCGCGAAGCTTTTGCGGACGTGGTGCGGCTTATGGAGGAGCGGATGAGCCGCGAACGCTTTCGCGTGCACTTTCCCATTGAATGCCGCTTTGTTGCTGCGGACGACATTCCGTTGAGCCCAGCTTATGGGCGCGAGTCTGCTTACATTGCCGTGCACATGTACAAAGGCATGCCCCACCAGGAATTTTTTCAGGCCATGGAAGAAATTTTTCTGGCCCACGAAGGAAGACCCCATTGGGGCAAGATTCACTCGCTGGATGCGCGGGAATTGTCCAAACGATATCCGCTTTGGAACGAATTCCAGACGCTCCGCGAACGGATGGACCCCGACGGCATGTTCCTCAATCCCTACCTCGAAAAACTGTTCGGAGTTCGAAAGGGGGCAACTCAGCGCCCGGGTCTTCGCGTCCAGGTTTGAGGGTTGGCGTCCCCAAACCGAACACCGAACCCTGCTTCCAACCCAAAAGAAGCATTGCGGGTACCTGCATATTCTGGAGCTCCGCGCGTCGGCTCCGTGTTGATGTCCGTTAAACCAACGTAAAAGCGGCCCAATAGTCTAAAGTAAAACGAGCTGCCCAGGTAAAATTCCGCTCCTGCCCCGCCTGCCAGACCAAAGTCGAGGGTTTGAAAAAAGTCCTCCGGACCGGTCAGCTCGTCGTAAATACCGCCCGGAATTTCAGCAAAAGGTGCCGAATCGCCATCCAGGAAATAGCGGAGCGTAGCTTCCCCGCGTATGCCGACTTGCGGCCCAAAAACTCCCAGAAACTTGGCTTTCTCACCCCCGTTTCGGTAGCGGACCAACAGCGGAACCTGGCCATAAATCAGGTCAACTTCCTTGCGCACCACAAAAACATCGTTAAAGCCGTAAATCAATTGCAACCCGATATTGTCCTCGTAATTCTGGCCCATATGGGCAAACTGAAACTCCAGTTGCACGCCCCAATTATCGCCATAATCCACCCCAATGGACCCACCGTAAGCCGGGCCACTGGTGAGCTTGTAATCCATTTCAGACAAGCCGTAGTTGTTCTGGTTTAACAGCCAGACACTTTGGTAGGCCACCTTCGGGCCCAGGTGCATGACTTGGCCAACGACCGTACTCCAGGATAAAAAGGATAGTCCCAAGGTGAAAAAAAACAGCCGAAAGGGGCTCGCAGTTTCGGCAGATACAAGCATCGAAGTGGGCATGCGCTGAAGTTTGCCGTTCAAAATTAGCGATTTAAAGAAACGGAGATAACGCGTGACGTCAACGTCTGCTCTCCGCGAATTTGTACCCAATACAAACCATCCGGCAGCCCTGCCAGAGGCAAGGTCAGTGCAGTGGTTCCGGTGTGCCACTGAGCGCCGTTTGAAGACACGACTGCCCTTGCCCAGGCATCAAACAAGATCCAGGTCAGCGCTTCTGGCTCTGCCAATTGCAGCGGGACCACCACCGTGTTGCCCGCCGGTTGGGGGAAGGGCTGCCCGACTACTGCGCCACCTTGAGCGGACTCCAACCCAACAGCCCATGCCGACCAGTCCACCACCGCCTCCATCAGCATGTCAATGTCGTCAAAATCATAGGTATCGCAAACCGGATTCCAACTGCCATCGCTCCAGCGCTCCCAGACCACACAGCCCGAACCGCAGCCGTCTTCGGTGCCAAGAAGGTTGATGGTATCGCCGGGTTTAAGGTTGCCGAGATCAAGGCTTAGAAACACAGAACCGCTGAAGGCCGCCGGTGCCGGAAAGGCCAATACGCCAAACCCTGCGGCGGTGTCCACATCGCTGAGCCGAAGGATGTCCGTGGCCGTCAAAAAACTCTCGGGCGCACCATCGTCGCCAACGCTCCAGGCCTTGATCCGAAGGCTGCCGTTTTCACCCACCACTTTGCTGCCCCATTGCACAATGGCGTGGGTTACGAAGCCGTTTCCGGGCACCGGCAAAAACAATCGCTGCGCTTTTTCAAGGTCTCCGAGCAGATTATTGCCAAACACAGGGCCGACACCAGGGGTAACCCACAGAACCGGCTCTACCAGACAAGTCTCGAAAGATGCAGGCGAAAGGGTGTCTATTTCTCCCGCGCCTTCTCTTGCGCTTTCTCTTTCTCTTTCTCTTTCTCTTTCTCTTGCGCTTTCTGCTGCTAAGGAAACCTGAAACACCGGTACAGTAGCCGCGAAAGCGTGCATGGTACCAGCGAGCAGCACCAGAAGCGGCATCCACAAGAAA
>Ga0209591_10000546_pt1 | contig 48469 bp, 42 predicted proteins | sample MAT01_FD_187207 | JGI IMG/M metagenome (GOLD analysis project Ga0209591, IMG submission 187207) | Freshwater microbial communities from Lake Fryxell liftoff mats and glacier meltwater in Antarctica - MAT-01 (SPAdes) (version 2) | ecosystem: Environmental > Aquatic > Freshwater > Ice > Liftoff...
GGGAGTGGGGGGTGTGGGGGGTGGGGGGGGTGGGGGGGGAAGTAAGAACCTCGCCTACCGCGTCGCACGCTTTGTCGAAAAGCCCGATGCCCCGCGCGCTCAGGCTTATTTCGAGTCAGGCCACTTCGCCTGGAACAGCGGCATGTTCGTGCTGCACGCGGGCTTCTTCCTTGAATGCCTCAAAAAGTACAAGCCCGAGAGCCATGAAGGACTGATGAAGATTCAAGCCGCGTGGGGCGGCCAAAACCAAGTCAAAGTCCTCAACGAGATTTACCCGACCCTGCCCCGCATCAGTGTCGATTACGCGGTGATGGAACCCGCCAGCAAAGAGAAAGAAACCGGCAACAACGCCTCGACACCCGCCGTCTGCACCGTCGTCACCGACGTCAACTGGCTCGATGTCGGCAGTTGGCCAAGCTACGGCGAAACCCTCAAGCCCGATGCCGATGGCAACCGTCTAGGTGGCACCGCTTTCCAAAGCAGTGTCCTTGTTGACACCAAAGAGACCCTCATCGTCTCCGATGATCCAACGCACACCATCGCTGTCCTCGGTGTCAATGACCTCATCATCGTCCACACCAAAGAAGCCACCCTCATCATGCCCCGCGACAAGGCCGAACAACTGAAGAAACTCCACGGACTCGTCCGCGACGATCTCAAATAACGTGCAAACATCGTGGCATCGCCATCCCTGGCGAGCTCCCCCGTTTATCCGCGTGCCTTCAGCGTGTACCTTGCGTGATATGCATCTGAACAGTACAATCATGCATATGCCCCCCGCCTCTCGAACAACCCTTCTCCTCCGCAACGATCTCGTCGCCCACGCCCGCCGTCTCACCGGCATCCAGCAGAAGACCGAGCTCATCCACACCGCGCTCCAAGCCCTCATCGCCACCGAAGCGGCCCGCAAGCTTGCCGCGCTCGGCGGTATTGATCCAACCTTCCGCGCTCCACCCCGTCGTCGTGCCGCCGCATCTCCGAAACCTAAAAAGTCAGCGGGCCGCAACCCGTGATCGTCGCGGATACATCCGTCTGGAGCTCGCACTTTCGCCGTGGAGAACCCCGGCTTGCGTTCGCACTGCTTCGCCCTTCAGTCCTGATGCACGACATGGTCTTTGGCGAACTCCTCCTCGGGCACATCAAGCGCGCTTCAGGTATCGAGTCTCTTCTCCAGGACCTTCGTCGCATCCCCGCCCTTGAGTCCGACGCGGTGCTCGCCTTCATCCATGCCCGCAAGCTTCAGGGCACCGGCATCGGTTGGGTCGATGCTTCCCTTCTCGCCGCCGCACACGCCGCGGGTGTCCGCCTCTGGTCGTTCGATAAGCCGCTCATGCGTCAAGCCCAGCGACTCGGTATTGCAAGTTCTCACCGCCGATGACCCGCTACCTCGCCATCGATCTCGGCGACAAACGCACCGGCCTCGCCGTCGGCGATCGCCTCACCGGCGTCGTCACGCCCCTGCACACGCTCGAAGTCCCCATCACCGACCGCGCCGGCGAAGCCCTCCTCCTCGCCATCGCCCGCGCCATCGACGAGCAGTTCTCGCCCCACGCCCACGTCGAACTCGTCATCGGCCTCCCCTTCAACATGGATGGCACCGAAGGCCCTCGCGCCAAAGGTGTCCGCACCTTCGCCGCACGAATCGCGGCCAGCCTCTCCCCGCCACGCACCATCCACTTTCAGGATGAACGCCTCACCTCCGTCGATGCCGACTGGCAGATGGCCCGCTCCGGCCGCACACACAAAGATAAAAAAAACATCCGCGATGCCCTCGCCGCCGCCACCCTCCTGCGCGACTTCCTCCAACTCCCCCTCCCAGAGGGAGGGGGCCGGGGCGAGGGTTCATGAACCCCAAAGCCAGGTGGCACTGCCCGACCCCCAGCCAACGTGCCACTACCCGCCGCCCTGGGCGGGTAGTGCAACAGGCCGAGAGTGCCTTGCTCTTCTTGACCTTCACGCGATGGTCTCTTGTTCTTCGTCACGCCGGCCGTTGTTCCGGCCGCACTTGCGTGGGGCTCGCCGATACTCCAGCGGCGGAGTGGCTGCGGCGTTGACTGCGGGTACGTTCTTGCCTGCCGGCCGCCGCGCTGTGCCCGGTCTGCGGGGCTGTGCGCGCCTGAGCGCGGCGGGGTGCTGCCCGCGCTTAGACGCCCGCCCTGCGCGGGCCTGGGGCGTGCGGCGGGCGCCCTCATTCTCGCGGGGGCAGCCGCTCCCTCAGCACTCGGCACAGCTTTGACCACTGCGTGCGGATCGCGTCCTGGCTGCGGCCCGTGGCCGCGGCGATCGACGCGTACGACGCACCACGGGCCTTCATAATGATCAGCTCGCGGTCGGAGGCGGTGGGCGCCGCGGCCAGTACCCGCTCCATCGCCTCGACGCGCTCCCACTCCGCGCTCTGCGGCCCGCTCCCCGCGTCGGTCGACGTGGTGTTCCACGCCGCGCCCGGGTCGGCGACGAAGATTGGCTCACCCTTCCGGCGCAGCCTCTCGACGATCAGATTCTCCGCGACGGTGTAGACATAGGCCCAGAACTCCGCCTCGTGCTCGGTGCGGAGCCGGCCGCTCAGGACGGCCCGATCCACGCGCCGCATAACCGTGCTCAAGAGGTCGTCGAGTTCGAGAAGAACGAGGCTCTGGCCTCGCCGCGCACGCTCGAGCTGGCGCAGCTTTCCGCGCAGTCGCCTGCGGATCTTCTCCGGGTCGGCGAGCAGTAGCCGCGCGATGTCTTCGCGCGAGGGGTTCTCCGACCCGAAGATCGACCCGGGCGCGGAGCACCCGGGGCCCGTGGGAAAATCCGCCGGAAACTCGCTCACAAAAAAGTCCTCATGCGCATATATATATATATTAGGTACCGGAACGTTCTCGGTTTCGGGCAAGTGCCACGATTGTGCACATTTAAGTTTAGTTCCCCATCTTCACACGTTCTCTCACGTTCTCTCCCGTTCTCTCACGTTCTCTCGCCCGTTGCAGGCGTTTTCGCGGCCATCGTGGCGCGAATCTGCACCGGGTGCAACTGCCATCATTCTCAGAACTCCGATTCTGAAATGTAGGAGCTATCGTTATGTTCATAATGCATTCCTGTCTCATCTCCGCTCGATCCTCAACGCGTGCAAGGGCTTATGCGCTTCTGGCCGCGGCCGCCGCAACGTGCGCGCCGCTGGCGGCGCAGGCCGGCCTTGTGGACCTCGGCGGCGCCGGGTCGTTCGCGGTGCTCGCAAGCACGACCGTGACCAACACGGGCCCCAGCATGATCTTCGGTGATGTCGGTGTCAGCCCGGGCACGGCGGTCACCGGCTTCGGCCCGGGCATGGTCTCGGGCGGAACCATCCACTCCAACGACCTGACCGCGGCCACAGCCCGCACGGATGCCTTCGCGGCCTACGCCGTGCTCACCGCGCTGCCCTTCACGCAGGACCTCACGGGCGTCGACCTCGGCGGGCAGACGCTCGGCCCGGGCATCTACCGCTTCTCCTCGTCGGCCCAGCTCACCGGGACCCTCACGCTCGACGGCCAGGGGCAGGCCAACCCGCTGTTTGTCTTCCAGATCGGGAGCACGCTCACCACCGCCTCGGCGGCATCGATCGTTCACATCAACGGGGCCGACCCCTGCGACTCGTATTTCCAGGTCGGCAGCTCAGCCACACTCGGCACCGGGACGATGTTCGAAGGGACCATCATCGCCCTCACCAGCGACACGCTCACAACCGGTGTCAACGTCGACGGCCGGGTCATCGCGCTCAACGGGGCCGTGACGCTCGACACCAACAACATCACGATGTGCATCCCCTCCCCCACCACCGGCTTCGCCGGCCTCTTTCTGCTGGGTGGCGGAACGCTGCTGCGGCTCCGCCGCCGCACGGCCAGCTGATCATCCGGCAACGACAAACGAAAGATGTTCGCCGGCGAGCACACCTTCCTCAGGGGGAGGTGTGCCGCCGGACGTGCGAGCGCTGCCCTGCCGGTCTTGACGAGTCCCGGCGGGATCGCCGGGGGTCGGCTGGGGCAGGGGCGTGGGAGGTCGGGGGATGTCGGTTCTCCATGGGTCCGGGCACAGCCGGCGTCCGTGACCGCCAACTCCCCGGTCAGTTGCAGAAAGAATCTTGAGCTGCCCGACGGATCCTCGGATGCGCACGGGGTTCGGGAGTGCGCCAGCGCGAGCAGGTTGCCGCGAGCCCGGCAGGTGGCACTGCCCGACCCACAGCCAACGTGCCAGCCAACGTGCCACTACCCGCCGCCCTGGGCGGGTGGTGCGAGAGGCCGAGGGTGCCTTGTTCTTCTTGACCTTCACGCGGTGGTCTCTTGTTCTTCATCACGCTTGTCCGCTCGATCTTTGATGGTCCAGCACGTCTTCCCATCGACCCACAACGAGGCCAGCACTGTGCGGGGAAATCATAAGGATCTACCCGGATCGTATCGATCGGCACCGCCGGGTGCCGAGTGCCATGCTCACGCCGCCCTGGGCGTGGCCATCAGGTTGCACACCGGTTGAGGAACATCGGTAGACGGCCAGTGTATTCCAAATAGATCACAGCTTGTCCGAACGATCATCTCAACACGATCGCACCCGAATCACGCACCTCGGCATAGCCACGCCCAAAGCGGCGTGGCCATGCCACCCGCCGCACCCGACCAAGCGAACCGCAGGACCCAGTGCCCGCAGCCCTGCCCGCTCAGGACCGCGGGTCGGTGCAGATGATGGAACGTGTGCGGATCTCCATCGTTCCGAACTCCACGCGAACGGAATGCTCACGCCTCAAAACCCCGCCACCCCTCCGCCACCCGAAGACCCGGGTTGATCGACCGCCGCATCACTCAGCGCAAACTCAGTCGCTTCGTCACTCGGTCATGTTCGTCACCGGAACATCGTTCCCCACGATCTCGAACTTCAGATCATCGCCCCACACGGTGCCCGGGCCCGCGATCAGAAATCCGAAACATGCGGCCGTCGCCTCCTTCGGCACATCCAGCACCACCGCATGTGCCTTCCAGTCCGCATCCCCCCTCACTGCGCGGTTCATCATGTTGTCAAAGCCGACTATCGCCATGTCCACACCATCGATCCGCAGCCACAAACCCGCGCCCGTGCCCGTCGCGCCGGCAGTTTTGAGCCAGCCCGAGTATCGCACGCGTTTGCCCTTCCAGCCATCCACATTCACGCACTGTGTCAGCGTGCCGAAGCCTTCTTCGCCCGCCCGACCTGTTGTGTTGGCGATCCGCCCGCTTCCCGCCCCGGCCCGCGCGTTCGCGTTCTCGACACCCAGCACATATCCCTCCCCGCCCCCACCCCAGCCGTCTGGCCCGCCGGTGCCGGCCGATCCCCCTTCAAAGTCCAGGTTCCGTGGTAGGCCCTCAGACCCTCCGCCTCCACCCACCCGGGCCCCCGTCACCGCCGTTTGCGCATCCACTACTTCAAACGTCAGGTCATCCGCCCACACTGTTCCGCCCCCGACATGAAGCACTCCGAAGCACACGCCTGTCGCGTTCTGCGCCACATCCAGCACCACCGAGTACCGCCTCGACTCCGTCGTGCCCTTGACCGACCGATCATCCATGTTGTCAAAGCTCAGCTCTTTCTTGCCGCCATCCACGCGCATCCATAGCCCCGCGCTCTGTACCCCTTCCGTCCGGATCGACCCCGAATAGCGCACCCGCTTCCCCTTCCACGCGCCACCTTCAACGCACTTGGTCAGCGTGCCCCACCCTCTCCCGCCCGGCGCATTTCCGTCGTCGCAGCGAATGCGCGCACTCCCGCGCCCCATCAACGGGTGCTCATTGTCAACACCCATGCTGTAACCAGCCCCGCCTCCCGACCACCCCGCCGGAAATCCACCACCGCCCATGCCGGCTTCAAAGTCCAGATTCTCGCCGCCCACCAGGGCCGCCGCCTCCTGGGCCGCAGCCTGCGTGCGCTCACCCCGCCCATCGACGCCCGCGCCGTTCTTCGAAGTGCATCCGCCCTGCAGCACGCCCACCATCGTTGAAGCCAACATCGCCGTGAGTGCTACCACGTTCAAGCGTCGCATGATGAAGTTCTCCTGGTTCGGGCCGTTGGATGGCGCGCCATAACCAGACCCGGCGGCGCGCAACCAAAAGTATACGCCACCTACCCCTACCTGCCTAACCCCGATCTGTTTTCAATGAACGCGTTCCCCATGAAGTTTCCACGCCCGACGGCTCTCCACCTCCCCTGGCAGACGGTCCTGAACCTGCCGGTGCCGAGCGTACCGCGACCCAGAACATCAACAACCTAAGGCCACACCAGCAACCTCACCAAGATTGAGCACTCCTCGCCTCCCCTACCGGTACAACAATAAGCTCAACCGCCCCTGCGACCCCCGCGCCACTTCCCTCCCACCCCACATCCCGCCTCTCGCACACACACCATGACCGCACTCCTCCCCATCATCCTCTCCGCCTTCTTCCTTCAGCCTCCCGCGGCACCGCCCATCGAGGCCCAGCCCCCGGCTCCCGACCCGACCAAGGTCATCATCAACGAGGCCATCATCCAGCCCCCGCCCAAGATGCTTCCCGGCGCGGGCGATGCACGCTTCGCCGATTCGGATGCACTTCTCGCCGCACTCGAAACCTCCGGCAACCAGATCCGCACACTCACCGCCAACCTCACGCACATCAACCGCAAATCCGAACTCGAAGCCGGCCAGGTTCTCACCAAGTACGGCACCATCGCCTTTCAAAATGAGCCCGCGCCCGCGCCCGCAACCGCGCCGAGCAAGCCCGTCGGCAAACTCTTCCAGATCGCCTTCAACGAAATTGAGTACGGCAAAGAGCGCCACGCCGAAGACCAGACCTTCATCTTCGATGGCCAGTGGCTCGTCGAGAAGCAGTTCAAGAACAAGCAGATGTTCAAGTACCGCGTCGTTCCTCCCGGCGCGGCCCAACTCGTTGATCCGCTCGCGATAGGTGAAGGCCCCTTCCCCATCCCCATCGGCCAGAAGCGAGACCGCATCCTCGAGCGTTTCCACGCCACGCTCATGCCCTCCGAAGACGGTTTCCCACAACCGCTCAACGCCGATGGCAAGCCCTTCCCGATCCCCGCATGGGTCAAGGAGACCTACCAACTCCGCCTCATCCCCAAGATCAACGCGCGCGAGTCGCGCGACTACCAGCAGATCCGCATCTGGTATCGCAAGTCCGACCTTGTGCCGCAGGCCGCCAAGACGATCAAGCTCGACGACAGCTCCGACGAGATCATGCTCTCCAAGCTCGGCATCAACGGTCCTCTCCCCGCCGGGGCGTTTGAAACGACCGATCTGCCGGGTTGGGATATCCAGATCGAAGAGTTCCGCGAGGCGAAAGCCGATAAGTAGGTCATGCGACCACGAACATCTCGCCGAACAACCGGCCCGCGACCAACGAATAAGTACATCATGAGCCACCGCCCCAACCGCAGCTCGTTGGCCCGCGTGTGCGGGTGTATAGGCATGTGTTCGCTCGCGTTGCTCCACGCACCGCTCGGCACCGCCACCGCCACCGCCGCGCAGCCCACGCTCAGGCCCACCGAGACCGCGCTCGAAGTTCCCGATCCTCAGCCCGCACCCGATCCCGCGCCCTCGATCAAGCGTCTGCTCGCCGCGCCCTACCTCACCGAAGATGAGAAATCCGACATCCGCCTCTTCCACGGCATCTGGACCGAGGCCGATCTCTCCTCACCCGCGCGCACAGCCCGCGCGGCGTTCGCCCGCTCCGACTTCCTCGATCCTTCGCTCGACTTCCCCGAGGTCGATCCGCTCATCCGCATCCAGGCCCTGATCGGTCGCGGCGATTTTCCCGCTGCGCAGGCCGCGCTCGACAGGCTGCCCAGGCAAGACATCGCCCCGATCATCGAGTTCCGCCTGCGCGCCGAAACCCTCGAAGCTCGCGGCCAGTTCGCCGCCGCCGCGGATATGTGCGATGCCGGAATCACCGCGCTCTCGTTGCTCAAGCCCGCCTCACCGGCCGATGTCGTTGACGGTGTGCGCTTGCTCAACCAGCGCATCCGCCTCAAGGGCACCGACAAAGACCTCCCCGACAATGCGCCGATGCGCCTTCGCGCCGACCCCCAGGCTTATCACCAGATGATCGATGCCCTCGGGCGCGTGCGCGACAACCTCGATGCCGCGCCCGGCGCACCCTCACCCAAGCTCTACTGGCCCGCGCTCGCCGCCGAGGCCGAGATCCTCTACTCGCGTGATGCCGCCGACAAGGCGCAGGCCGCCATCGCCGAGCTGCTCGCGCTCAACCCGACCAGCACTCGCGCATGGGCCATGCTCGGACGGATGAGTGTCGATGCGTTCAACTTCGAGGCCACCGAGCGCATCGCCCTTCGGCTCGACACCATCGCGGGCAACCCCGCGCCCGGCGCGCCCATCGAAGAAGGCGATGAGGAGCCAAAGCCGGTCGTCAACGCCTCGATCGATGGCGCGATCATCCGCGCCCGCGCCGCCATACGTCAGATCGATGGCGCGCGGGCGGCCGAGCTGCTTGATGTGCAGCTCGCACGCTACCCCTCGCACCCGCAACTGCTCGCCGTTCGCGCCGCCGCCGAGGCCACGCGCTTCGAGTTCGAGTCTGTCAAGTCGCGCCTGGCCGCGTTCGATGCGCTCTACCCCAACTCGCCCGTCGCACTTTATGAAGTGGGTCGCGCTCTGGCCGAGTCACGCCAATACGCCGAGTCGGCCGCGATGCTCATCGCCGCGCACGAACGACTTCCCGCCGCGCCCGACATTCTTGCCGAGCTTGGTCTGATGTATGTGCAGTATGGCAAGATCGACCTCGCGCTCGGTGCGCTCGAGAAGTCGTTTGCGCTCGATCCTTTCAACTTCCGTGTTGACAACTCGCTGCGTCTGGTGCGCGAACTGCTGACGTACGAGCAGATCGAGTCTGAACACTTCATCGTCCGCTACAGGGCGGGCGAAGATGCGGTCTTCGCGCGCGACATGCTCTCGGGTATGGAGTACAACCACAAGCTCGTCACCGGCGATGGGCCGGGCGGCGTCAACCATCAGCCCTTCGAGGGCAAGGGCAAGACGGTCATCGACCTCATGCCCGACCACGAGTGGTTCGGCGTGCGCATCGCGGGTATGCCCGCCATCCACACCATCGCCGCGAGCACCGGCCCGGTCATCGCGATGGAGGCGCCGCGCGATGGCCCGAAGCATCAGGGCAAGTACGACTGGCTCCGCGTGCTGCGCCACGAATACACCCACACCGTCAACCTCGACCGCACGCGCAACCGCATCCCGCACTGGTTCACCGAGGCCAACGCCGTCAGTCTCGAGCTCGCGCCGCGCGAGTACAGCACCTGCCAGTTGCTGCGCGATGTCCACCAGGCCGATGCGCTCTTCAATCTTGATGAGATCAACATCGCCTTCGTTCGCCCCAAGAAGGCAATCGATCGCTCGCAGGGATACGCGCAAGGTCACTGGATGTACGACTACATCATCGAGCGTTGGGGCAACGAGGCTCCGCTCAAGTTGATGGATCTTTACGCGCAGGGTGTGCGCGAAGAGCAGGCCTTTCAGACCGAACTCGGCATGAGCCGCGCACAGTTCCTCTCCGAGTTCAAGCTCTGGGCCAGAGAGCAACTCGTCGCGTGGGGCATGTTGCCCGGACCCGGAATGCCGAGCGTCAAAGATCTTGTCACCGAACTCAAAGTCGCCGCAAACAAGCCGAAGCCCAAGGCAGATGCGACCGATGCCCCCTCGCCCGCGCCCGCCGAGCCCGATGGCGATGCGCCCGCGGATGAACATGCCGAGCCACGCCTCACGCCCGAAGTTGTGCAGGCCTGGCTTGAAAAGTACCCGATGCACCCCGATATTCTCGAACTCGCCGTTGTTCAGGCCGTGAAGAAGGCGGGCGACAAGGCCACGCCCGAACTTGTCCCCCTCATCGAGCGTTACGCCTCGGCACGCCCTGTTGACCCCATGCCACACCGCCTGCTGGCGCAAATGAACCTCGCCACGCCCGATCCGCAAGAGCAGGCCCGGGCGATCACGCACCTTGAATACCTCGATGCACGCGAGCAGAAGACAACGGCCTATGCCACCGAACTCGCCAATCGCTACTTCGCCCGCGCCGGTGAGGGCGATGTGGCCCGCGCTCAGGCCAAGGCCGAACGTGCCACGCAGATCGCACCCTACGAAGCGCCACCACGCGAACTCGCCGCGACCATCGCGATCAAGGCGGGCGACTTCGCCACCGCCGAGCGTCACATCAGCGCGCTCGTCCAGCTTGAGCCGACACGCGCGATTCACAAGAAGCGGCTTGAGGCCCTGAAGAAGATGATGACCAAGTAGTCCCCGCTCTGGGGCATCGAGCGCCGCGTCTCAGGCGCACCCTGCGAAATACGCGGCGAGGAAGTCAAAAAGGTGTGCGAGCTGTTGCCCATTCGATTGGCTACACGGATGATGTAGGAGGATCCTGCGTTGAGCGTGACGCTGTCAATCTGTGAAAGTTGGCTGCCGCAACCGGTGCCGCTGCCGCCGTTGTCGTTGCAGGCCACGCTGTTGCCCTGAGTCGCCGGGCACGGGAAGGTGTGGATTGAAAGCACCGAGTCGAACAGTGGTGTGGTTGAGCAGAGCGAGAGCAACCACGGGCCGCTGGAGTTGGGAACCCAGTAGTAGTACACATCCGCCGCGTTGCCACCACCGCCGATCGCGCTGCAGGGTGAGCCATCGTTGTTCCACGATCCGCTCGACTGCGTGACGGTGCCCCCTCCGGGCGGAATGGTGAAACTGGCCTGATTCTGGCCGCAGGTGTTGTTGATGGGCTGGGCCGCGGCCGGGTCAGATGTGAGCGTGAGGAAGCCCATCATCAAGAGCATTATGAGAACGGTGATCGGTCGTGACATGGTCGTGGAACTCCTGGTGAACTTTGCAGTCTCTTCGAGAATGGCGTGTAAGTCAATCGCTAAGTTGCGTGTTCGGTCGAATACCCATCGCGAACCCCTACGATTGTGGCATGTCATCTGCCAACCCCGGCCTCATCATCGGCATTGATCTCGGCACGACCAACAGCCTGGTGGCCGTGGCTGATCCTCTGCCGCGGATCTTCGCGGATGAGCAGGGGCGAAACATGCTGCCGTCGGTGGTGCGGATCAATGCGGATGGTTCGAGCACCATCGGGCACGAAGCGCGTGAGCAGGCGGTGGCGAACCCGCTGACGACGATCTCGAGCGTGAAGCGATTGATGGGCCGCTCGCTGCGCGATGTGGCGGGTGATCTGCCGTATTTGTCATACAAGGTTGTGGCGGGTGAGCACGAGACGGCGCGGGTGGAGGTGCCGATCGGCGCGAAAGGCACAAGGATCGCAGAGGGTACGAACCCTCCGCCTGGCCCTCTCCCGCGGGGAGGGGGGACCGGAACCCGCGTGGTCTCGCCGCAGGAGGTGAGCGCGATGATTTTGCGGCGGTTGAAGGAGCGGGCGAGCAAGGCTCTGGGTGTTGAGGTGTCGCGCGCGGTGGTGACGGTGCCCGCGTACTTCGATGATGCGCAGCGCCAGGCGACGCGCGATGCGGGAAGACTGGCCGGGCTTGAGGTGGTGCGCATCGTGAACGAGCCGACCGCGGCCGCGCTGGCGTATGGGCTGGGCTCGACGCAACTGAAGGGTGGAGAGAGTCGTGCGATCATTGTGTATGACCTCGGCGGGGGAACGTTTGATGTTTCGATTCTGCGGTTGACGGGCACGGACAGGAGTTCTGCGGTCGGTTCGGAGAACCGACATACCGGGGGCGGGGGCATTTCGGAGTTCTTTCAGGTGCTTGCGACCTCGGGCGATACGCACCTTGGGGGTGATGACTTTGACCACGCGCTGGTCGAGCTGTTCACGCGCGAGATGGCCGCGAAGTTCAATCAGGGCAAGCCGCTTGAGCTTGACCCCGGCACAAGGCAGGCTCTCAAGAGCTTTGCCGAGCAGGCCAAAATCAGGCTTAGCGAGCACGAGAGTGCGAAGGTCAGGATTGACGTGGGCGATGGGCGCGTGTATGAGCGGACGATTGCGCGGGATGAGTTTGAAGCGCTCATCGCGCCGATGGTTGAGCGAACGATCGAGTGTTGCGAGCGGGCCATGCGCGATGCGAAGCGCGAGCTCGACGGCGCGAAGCTGAGCGCGGTGGTGATGGTCGGTGGATCGACGCGGGTGCCGCAGGTGCGGGCCCGCGTCGGTGAAGTGTTTGGCATGGAGCCTTATACGGCGATCAACCCCGACGAAGTTGTGGCGCTGGGCGCGGCGGTTCAGGCGGCGATGCTCGCGGGAACGGCGAGCGAGCGGCGCGGGTTGCTGCTGGATGTCGTGCCGCTGAGCCTGGGGCTTGAGACCGTCGGGGGAGCGATGGCGAAGCTGATCATGCGGAACTCGACCGTGCCAGCGCGGGCGCACGAGATGTTCTCGACGAGTGTGGAGGGTCAGACCTCGATCAAGCTCAACGTGCTGCAGGGTGAGCGTGAGATGGCGTCGGATGCGCGGTCCCTGGGCATCTATCACCTGCGCGGTATTCCGCCGATGCCGGCGGGCATTCCCAAGCTGCGGGTTGAGTTTGCGGTTGATGCCAACGGAGTGCTGAGCGTGAGCGCGGTGGAGCTGCGGTCGGGCAAGCGGATGGATGTTCAGATCGTGCCGAACCATGGGCTCTCGCAGGAAGAGGTCGAACGGCTGGAGCGTGAGTCGATCTCGAACGCGCGCGAAGACATGGCGCGCCACCGGATGGCCGATCTTGTGGTGAACAGCAGGCTTGACCTGCACTGGATCGGGACGACGCTCGGGCGGGTTGAACGGTCGGGCGGGCTTTTTGAGCCGGGATATCTTGACGATCTGAAGATTCGCATCGCGAAGTTGCGGCGGATGATCGAGGATTCAGAGCGCGACTGGAGATTGGTGGAGCCGGAGAGTTTGTACAGCGAGAAGGAAGCTCTCGACCGTGCAAGTGTGCGGTTGCAGGAGGTCTCAATCGCGCTCTCGCTCGCCGCGGAAAGCCGGTGAAGGGGTCAGCGTGAAAGGTGCGCCGAATCGCTGATGGTGCGCATCTGCCCGGCGGAATCACTGAACAAGAAATCGGCGGAGAGCGTGGGGGCGCTGACGCTCGCGGTGGTCGGGTTGAAGCGTTCGACAAGCCAGGCGGGCAGATCGCCGATGGTGAGCACGTAGGTGCGGGTGATGAGGTCGTCGAAGAACTCGGCGTTGCGACCGGGGGTTGAGAGATCGATGTGCCATGTGGAGTCGGAGGGCGAATCGGTCTCCGCATCAAACCCGCTGGGGGCGGAGTTGTTGCCGCGGACCTGCAAGCGCACGCGACCGAGCGCGCGCGAGTTCTGATTGAAGCGGTCGCGGAGTTCGAGATGGGCGATGATGACCGGCTGGCCGTTGGATGAGCCGAAGCGGGTGAGCGGATGGATGTGCAGGGTGACGGGAAGAAGGTCATCGCTCGAAGTGGCGGGTGGAAGTGGGGCGTTGGGATCGGGAATGGCCGAGCGCGAGGGTGTACATGCCGAGAGCGCGAGGGTGAGGACCAGGAAGGTGGCACGAAGGGCCTGCATGGATGGAGTCTATGGGAAGATCGCGGGCGGGGGGCGGGGGTTGGGGGAGAAGGCGCGCGCGCTTACGTGGCGAAGCGGACGAACGTGGCGGTGTAACCGATACTGAAGGTTCGTCCGCGGTCGGTTCGATCGGCGGGTGTGAAGTTTACCAGCGCCATGTCGGCCCACGTTCGGCCGGAGGTCTCTTTGAGCTCGGCCACGAGTGGTGGGTGAACGAGGAGTGCGGCGATAGCGTCGCGGAGAATCCAGAGCTCGTCTTCGGTGGACGCGACGAGGCGGCCGCGAACGGCGAGTGTGAGTTCGAGCGGGCCGATCGGAGTCGAGCCGGCCTGGAAGGGATCGACGCGCGCGTTGATAAGCACATACTCGCCGATCGCGGCCTGCGCGAAGCGGTGCGGACCCGAGCCGAAGAGGTCGAGATCGTTGTAGACGGACATGGGCAGCTCCGGGGGATGGGGGGGGTGGTCAGGCAGCCTGAATGACGATGGGATCGGATGCGCCGTCGCTGCTCAGGGCGATGAGCGAGATCGACTGTCGAATGCCGGCTGGGCCGGTCGGTGTGCTGGCGATCTCGCGAACCACGCAGGTTGCGGTGAGGCGTTTGCGGGCGGCATCGGTGTTGGTGCCGGCATCTGAGAAGACGAGCGTGAGTTCGCCCGCCGCGGAGATGGCGGGGAGAGCGGGTTCGGCGCGCGATGGTGTGCGGATGAGGGTGATGGTGGTGCGCCGTTCGACGATATCGGCGAAGACCGGATGAGGACCGCCATCGGACCATTCGATCAGCTCGCGGGTAGCGTGTTGATCGATCAGCAGGAAGGCAACATCGATGATGGGCAGGCCATCGAAGGTCACGGAGTTGGGGTGGGGGATGATCATGGGGCATCCTGATGGCGCGTGGTGGAGTTGTGGTGAGCACGGGGGTGGTTAGCGAACCAGATGAAGGATGCTGAGCGTGCGCGTGGCGTCGGGGTGCCCGTCGTGGTTGGTATCAATGAGTGCGCGCACGCGGCGGCGTTCGGCGTTGAATCTGAGCCGATACATCTCGGCGCGTCGGCCCGAGAGGGCATCAGGCCCGGTAAGGGCGGAGGCCGCGGCGTGGATGAGGTGGAGCGTGCCGAGCGCCTCGCAGAGTCGGAGCTCTTCGGGGTTGGTGAGGTCGGACTCGGTCGGCAGATCGGGGATGGGCTCGGATGTGGTGGGGATGTGCAGACCAAGAAGCCGGAGCAACTGCGCGTGGATGAGGGCGATCTGCGGGGCGAAGGTGGTGACGATGGCGGGCTTGGTTGCGACATCGGGAGGCAGGAGCAGCGCGGCCTCGCGATCTGCACGCAAGAGGGAGAGGGTGGCGGATGTGGAGGTGGGGCGTGCGATGACTTCGAGCGGGCGATCATCAACGACGACGATGTGGCCCGGCGCGATGGGTGGTGCATCAAGCGTGCCGGATGCGACCGACATCACGCCGGAAGTGATGGAGACCTGGCCGCGAAAGAGCTGCTGGGCGAGGAAGGAGACATCACGAAAGAGTGATGGTTCGAGTGCGAGGAGGTCGCGGTCGGCGATGGGGGGCATGGGGTGGCCTCGTGTGGGGGTGGGCGTCTGTGGATGGTGAAGGTCGCCGCGCCGGTGTTTCTCTGGCGCGGCGACATATGGTGCAAAAGGGAAAGAGAAAGGCGAATGGCCCATCGGCAGGAATGCCGATGCCACGGGTCAGATGGCCAGGCCGCGGATGAGGGCGTGGGCATTTTCGTTGAGCATCTCGAGTGTGTACTCGCCGATGAGCATTCCGGCGGAGCTGTCGCCAGTGGGGGCGAGGGGCTTGAACTGGAAGCTGCGGCCAGCGAGCGGGAGAACGCTGAGGCGCGATGAATCGAGGAGCAGGATGGTATCGGAAGGGACCGAGCGGCTGAGAAGGACGCGGCAGACACCGAAGTCGCTCTCGTAGACGGCGACGCGATTGGTCACGCGGATTTCACCGGCCTCGTAGATTCGGGAGTTGGTGAGGAAGTCGTTGATCTTGCGTTTCTGTGCGCCACTCGCGACGATGGTGTCGATGCGTGCGGAGGATTGTTCCCAGACGGTGCGGATGGCTGAGTTGAGCACGATCTCGGTGAGGGTGTTGCCCGTGCCGCCACCGGCGGGGATGACGCCCGTGCCGGGTGTGAACTGGTGGGTGGAGATGGAGGCGATGATGCCGTTCATCGTGCGGCGGATGGTGGATGAGCCCTGCTGGTTGGTGGGCGGGGCGATGCCGTTGATGACGCAGTTCTCAAGATCGCGGAGCAACTCGCGGAGGCGTTCGGATTTCTGGTAGTCCATCTCATCGGCAACTCCGTGCTGGCGCGCGGCGAGCATGGAGCCCGAGACTTCGACAGCGGCGGTGAAGATCTGGGTGTAGTTGCGCTTGCGCGAACGGGCGGAGAACTGGGTGGTGGGTCGGTCGTCGCCTTCGAGGGCGGCGTTGCCGAGGATGGTGAGCTTCATGCCGTTGGCGAGTGCGCCGCCGGGAGTGCCGCCGTAGCGGCGTGTGAGCGTGAGCACGTTGCCCGCGATGGCGGTGACGAGCAAGACCTCGCGGCCAGTGGTCAGTTCGGGGCGGACCTGATCGCCGATGCGGAAGCGCGGGCCGCTGGTGACGGTGATGCTGGTTGCGTTGGTGGCATCGGGCGAGAAGCTGAGCTGGTTGATGGTGTCGGTGTTGGGGAGGAGGGCATTTTCGAGCCACTCGTGGATGGTGCTGGTGGCGACGCGGCGTGGGTCGCCGAGGTGATCGAGCAGGGGTGTCTCGAACGGACTGATGAGGCCGATGAGGTCGCCGACATCATCGACGAGTTCGGGGAGGTCGGTTCCGGCGGAGAACGTGGATTTTCCGGTGAAGGGCATGGGTGGTCCTTTGAGGGTTGTGAGTGGCGAGTGGCGAGTGGCGAGTGGTGGGTGGTGAGGAAAGAGAGAGGCACGGGATGGGCGGGGCGGTGGTTGCGACGTCGCGGTCTATGTGTGCGACCGTCTGGGCAGAGCCGCCGCCCCGTTGGTCATCTCGTGGGTCCCTCTCCCCCGGTCCCGAGGGATCAGTCGGCGGCGGATCGGCGCAGGCGCAGGTAGTCGATCAGTGAGCGCGGGCTGCCGGTGGTGCGTGCAATGTCGGCAGCGTGCTCCAGCTCGGCGCGGGTGTTGGGGGTTGTGGAGGGTGAGAGGGTGGTTGAGGGCGCGCGGGGCGGATCGGTGCGGGGCGGATCAGTGCGGACAGGATTGGAGGCGGCGCGGAAGAGGGCAGGGTGGCTGTCGCACAGTTCCGTGATGATGGCGCTGAGGTGTGGCGCGCTGGCCGCGGCGAGGCGTTGCTTGACGAGCGCGAGGCCGGCATCGAGGTCGATGATCCCCGCGTTGAAGAGGGTGCGCTGGGCTTCAAGTTCGGTGCGGACTTCGGCGGCGTGAGCTTGGGCCATGGCGAGTTCAGAGGGTGCGTCGGGTGATGTGATGGTGGTGGTTTCGGTGGACATGGAGACTCCTTGTAAGGTGGGTTGAAAATTCCAACACTGCTCGAACCCTCCCCGCGGCCCCCTCCCTCTGGGAGGGGGAGATGAGTTAGACGATTCCGGGGTCGGTGGGTGCGTAGCCGAGTTCGCTGAGGACGCGTTCGCGTGGAATGCCGAGCGCGAGCTTGATCTGCGCGGCGTTGAGGGCCTCGGTCTCATCGCGCGGGAGCGGGTCGGGCCACTCGATGCGCACCTGACGATCGGCGTGATCGGTGGTGAGCGCGCCCGCGCGGTGAAGGGCGAGCAGGATGAGTTCGCAGGCTTGTGCCAGGCCGCGTCCGTAGGTCACGCGCTTGCGTGCGGTCTTGGAGAGCAGGCCCATGAGGGTTATGCGGAGGGCGTTCTCGCTGGTGAGGTTGCCGACCTTGGCGCGAACGACACCGCTGGCGAGGGGCGGAACACCCGAGGCTTTGTCCATGGCTTCGCGGATCTGCTCGATGTGGGCATCCTCGCTCGGGCTTGCACCATCGCCGCCGAACGATTCGACCGAGGCTGCGGGGTTGTCGGTGGCCCAGACCTGGCCGGGACCGACGGGAATCTTGTCGAACCCTTCGAGCCCCTTGGCGAGATACATCTTGAAGGACTGCATGGTGACGCGGCTGGCGCGGTCGGAGAGTCGGGTGTTGAGCTCATCCTGCAGGGGGATCAGCGGTTCGACTTCGGAGAGGCCGGGGAAGCGGAAGGGCTGGCTGATGTTCTGGATGTGGATGACGGGAACGGGTCCGCGTTCGGAGTCGGTGGAGCTGACGAGCGCGGGGCCGGAATCGAGAAGGCGCGCCGGTTCGCGATCGGCGTTGATGTAGAGCGCGCGTGCGGAGGGGGAGATGATCTCGGTGAGCGTGCGGGTTTCGGAGTGTGAACCCGTGCGGGTGGTCTTGCGCGTGAGCCAGTGGGCGAGGCGCGTCGAAACACCCGGTGTGAGGTCTGGCCGGGCGGACTCGATGCCTGATGACTCGGCGCGGATGATGTACGCGGCGAGTCGGCGGTAGTCGGCTGGATCGAGCACGGGAATGCCGCGTGTGGGCTCGATGGGTTCGAGGCGGATGTGCTCGGCAGTTGCCAGGAGCATTTCGTCGGTGCGCGGCGCATCGGGCAGGGCATTGGGTGTGAGGTCGGCGCGGACGATGAGGTCAACGTGCCCATAGACGTGGCCGAGCAGGCCGATATCGCTGAGCAGCGCGATGCCGCCGCTGGCTTCGATGACGCGGTCGAGGATGCGCTCGATGGTGCGGCGGAGCTCGGGTGTTCGTGCGGTGGAGAGAATGGTGATGGGGCGTCCGAACATGAAATCGACCATGGTCTGAACGCGCCAGGCGATGTCGTTTTCGATGACGATCTCGCGGTTGGTGGACGCGCGGTCGTCGTGGTGAAGCGTGCGCGGGCCGGTGAGGCGCTGGGGGAGCCCGACTTCCTGTGCGAGTCGTGCGTGTCGGCGCGACGGTCCATCGCAGGGGTGCATGGGGTTGCGGTAGTAGTTCCAGAGCTGGTGCAGGCGCGGGCGTGTGTCGGACTCGTGCTGGGCGATGAGGGAGTCGATGGAGTCGGGGTTGATGTTCGGGGAGTTGAGCGGTTGGAGATCGAAGGGCATGGGGTGGTCCTCGGTGTGCGGGTGTGTTTGCAGGGCCGCACTACCCATGGACCGCGGAGCGCGCCTGTGCGCGCGCCAGCGCGCGCGGTGGGGGCGCAGCGCGTAGGTAAGTCGTGGCATGAACGCGGATAACAAAAATGTGAGAAAAATGGAAATGGGGTTTGGCGAGCTGCGCCGGCGCGCGCACAAACGCGCTCCTGGCCACCGGTTAAGGGTGGAAGTGGAGCGCAGGGCGCGCGTGCGATCAGAACTCAGGACGAAAGGGAGGTCAGACGCGAAGGGGCGCGGTTAGCGCAGCGGCTCGACGCGCGAGTATTGGTCGAGGTTGAGGACGACAAGCTCGCCATCATCTTTGCGGAGTTCGAGTCGATCAAGCCAGAGCTTGTCATCCTGTGCGTGGGCGTACCACGAACCGGTCTTCTGCTGTCCGTAGCGGATGACGATGCCCTCGGTCTGCGTGGACATCGTGCCGGTGGGCCGGAGAATCTGTTGCAGGACGCGGACGCGGGATCCGGGTGCATAGCGGGCGGCGGAGGAGAGCGAGTCGGTCATGGCCCAGTATAGGAGAAGCGCATTGCACACGAAATCAAGTGCTGCTTGCAGTGCTCATGGGACGCTCTTGTTGCCTTGAATCAAGAAAAGGCTATGAGGGCCAATCGGTGTTGTGGTTAGCGCTGGGTTTCTGGCGCGCGATCGCGGGCGCTGGGCCAGCCGGTCTCACGGATGAGCCGCTCGCGCAGATTGTTGGCGACGGCGGTTGCGGAGAGGTGGGCGAGGTCGGGTGATGTGTAGTCGCGGATGGGGAGGAAGCGCAGGGTGACGGCGTGCGTGGCGCGTTGAAAGAGGCTGCCCCATGCGGTCGGTGTCTGTGGTGCGCCATCGATGATGACTTGCAGCACGGGCGCGGCCGATCTGCGGATGAGCAGGCCGATGCCGGGTTGGAAGGGAAGGACCGTGCGGGCTGGACGCTCGATGCCACCCTCGGGGTAGATGCCGATGATTCCGCCGCGGGCCAGGTGGCGGAGCGCGGCCCGCGCGGCGGTCATATCGGCACCCGCGCGGCTGACGGGGATCACACCGACAAACTCCCAGATGGGGTTGAGCGCGGCGGGCATCATGTCGCGGGCCATCATCCACGTGATCTCGAAGGGCGCGGCGGCCTGAACAAGCACGGGATCGACGCCCGCGGTGTGGTTGCACACCACGATGAGTGGGCCGGCGTGCATGGATGGCGGAATGTTCTCGGCACCCTGAATGCGGAGCCTGTGAAACCAGCGGGCGTAGCGACGGACGACGAAGAACACGAGCCCGGCCAGGGGCTCAGCGCGCGGGTTGCGGATGAGGAGGTGGGCGAGTATGGCCCAAAGGATCCAGAGGGAGGTGGCGAGGATGGAGATGGCGGGCGACAAGGGCGGATGTTATGTGGCATCGGCATTCGTGGAAGAGTTTCGGCGCGAGCAAATCGGATGGGTTGGTGGGTCGATCGGGCACGATCTGGCCGCGGGAGTCGTATGAACAACTGATTGGGAATGTCCAAGCCCTGCATCATCAGGTTCGATAGGCGCTTGAGGATCGACGGAAGGCTGGATTGATGCACTGGGCGTGGGTTGGTGCAAGATCGTCGATGGGAACGGGTGAGGCTGGTGGGGAGTAGGGATGGTGATGCCGCGCTGGTGCGTACCGTTGGTTATGGCTGATCTCTGGGCCGCGAAGAGGTGGGAAGCGGTGAAGGCGGTTGAGCCGCTGGCGGTGCGGATGCGGCCGCGCACGCTGGATGAGGTGGTGGGGCAGCGGCACATACTGGGTCCGGGCAAGCTGCTGCGGCGGATGCTGATGGCGGATCGATTCGCGAGCATCATCTTTCACGGGCCTCCGGGAACGGGGAAGACGACGCTGGCGGAGGTGATCGCGCTGCACACGAACAGGCACTTTGAGCGGGAGAACGCGGCGGGCGTGGGAGTGGCGAAGATCCGCGAGATCATCGAAAGCGCGAAGGAGCGGCTTGGGGTGAGTGGGCGGCGCACGGTGCTGTTTCTGGACGAGATTCATCGGTTCACCAAAGCGCAGCAGGATGTGCTGCTGAGCGATGTTGAGCGCGGGGTGGTGACGCTGATCGGGGCGACGACGGAGAACCCGCTGTTTGCGGTGAACAGCGCGCTGGTTTCGCGATCGACGCTCTTCAGGCTTGAGCCGATCTCGGTTGAGGAGATCGTGGTGGTGCTGAGGCGGGCGGTGGGGGATGAAGAGCGCGGGTTTGGGAAGTTGAAGCTTGATGTTGATGAAGAGGCGCTGCGGCTGTGGGCGGTGAAGTGCGATGGGGATGCGCGGCGGGCACTGATGGCGCTGGAGGTGGCGGTGCTTTCGAGTGTGGGCAGCACGCGGGGTGGCGGGCCGGAGGTCAAGCCCACTGAGGCGACGATGGAGCCGCGCGTTCATCTCACGCTTGCGGATGCTGAAGATTCGATTCAGCAAAAGGCAGCGGTGTATGCGGGCACGGGCGATGATCACTACGACTCGATCAGCGCGATGATCAAGAGTGTGCGTGGGAGCGACCCCGACGCGGCGGTGTATTGGATGGCGCGGATGCTGGATGCGGGTGAAGACCCGCGGTTCATTGCGCGGCGGCTGGCGGTGCTCGCGAGTGAAGACATCGGGAATGCTGATCCGCGGGCGATCATGGTGGCCGCGGCGTGCTGGGAGTTGGTGGAGCGGCTGGGCATGCCCGAGTGTCGGATCACGCTGAGTCAGTGTGCGTGTTATCTTGCGCTGGCCCCAAAGAGCAATGCAAGTTATGTAGCTATCGACGCGGCGATGAAAGATGTGCAGGAAGGGCGAACGGTGCCGGTTCCCGTCCACATTAAAGATGGGAATGTGCGCAAGGCGAGCGCGATGAGCGCGGGCGAGACGCCGAGCGGGCAGGGCGAGGCATACGCGTATGCGCACAGTGAGGGCCTACGTACAGGCCCGAATGGTGTGGGGATCGTGGGGACGCAGCAATATCTTGGGGTTGAGAAGAGATATTATCATCCGACCGAGCACGGTGCTGAGCGGCTGTTGAAGGAACGACTTGAGGAAGTGCGACGGTTGCGGGGCGGTGGAGGTGGGGGAACTTGAGGGGTGCGTATCTCAGAGATTTGATCGGCCGTGAATATACACTTTCTGATCTTCTTAAATGATGCTCTCATCCCGCCTCTCATGCACACCGAAACAGGTGTGTTGACACCGCATCAGCCGCGAAATATTCTGCCTTTCGAGGTGACATGTGTAGGCCGAGTCACTGTTGCGAAACTGCTCAATGTTTGCACAAGAGATTCTGTGTTGCGTGAAGCGGCGAACGAACAGGTTTGACTTTTGATTGGCCTGTTGATTGGCCTGTTGGTTGACCTGTTGATTGGCCTGTTGATTGGCCTGTTGATTGGCGTGATGCTGGTTCAAGGCGATGGATGATCCGTGAGGTTGATGCGTGGCGCGGGATAGGGAAACCTATCGCAGCCTGTAGGTTTGGAAAGATCCAAAGGTCTTTATGTGTGGCCTGTGCGGGCAAAGTGGCTTGCCGTACGGGTGCGCGGTCGGTCTGGAAACAGGGCGGCGCGTCTTGTGTTTGAAGGTGGGTGGGTAGGTGTTGTTCCATCTCAAAGGAGGGTCTCATGCGTCGAAGAATGAGTCTTGCAGCGGCGGTGGCGGTTGTGGCTTGCGGATGGGCCGCGGGTTTGGCGGGCGCGCAGGGGAACCAGGCGCCGGGGGTGAAGACGCTCGATCAGCGATTGAGTGACTTTGGCATAGACGTCAGTGAGAGGGGCACGGTGACTTCGGGCACGGTGGATATCGGGGATGGGCAGGATCTGATTCTGCTCGACAACTCGGAGTTCAAGATTCGCGAGCGCCGCAGCCAGAACGTTGTGTTCGCGGGCGTGTACTTCATCGAGTCGTTTGATGCGGATACCGTCACCGTCTCGGTATCGACGGGTGTGGAGATCTTTTCGGTGAATCTCGCCGCGTCGTCATCGAGCGGTTCGGGCGTGCGGATTGATGGCACGTTCGCGCCGGTCGGGGCGGCTGATGCGGCGACGATGTTCGCACCGGTGCTGCTGGACTACCTCCGTCCGGTGCCCATTAAGTCGTCATCGTCGAGTGCGACTTCGTCGGCAACGTTTGTGGGGAGCGACGCGGAGCTTATTCAGATCGGCGACAATCCGATTCCGATTCCGATCCCCGTTCCGCCGGTGCGTGGCAAACATCGGTGCATGTGCGCCTACACCCAGGCCGATGGGACTACGGGGTACAGCGTGAGCTGTTCGGGCGAGGATTGCGATGTGGGCATCGGGTGCAGCTCGCCAGCGGCAGCTGCGAACGCCATGGCCACGGCCGTATCAGGGCGATGCCAATGGGTGCGTCGCAACAATCCCGATGAAGAGGGGAGTGCTGCGGTGGCGATCCTCTTCCTCATGGGCACGGTTGGCGGTGCATGGGTGATTCGTCGAAAGATGTCGAGAGCATAGATGCTGACGCGTGCGCTTCCATCACGTTGTTGGATGCTGGTGCTGGCGCACCTTGCGGTGCTGGCGCTGTGGCTTTCGGGCCTGAGCGTCGGCATCAGCACGTTGGCGTATACGACGGTGTTGCACTGGATGGGTCCGGGCACGCTCGAGCGGCTCGGACCTGTTCATTACGCCATGGATGGGCACGAGTACGTCGTTGTGTATTGGTGTACACCATCGAGCCTTTGCTTTGGGGGGTTCACGCTCATCTGGTTGGCGGGGCAGCGGGCGAGGGATTACTTTGTTACGTGTGTGGCCTTTGCGCTCGCTGTTTCGGTGGGGTTGCTGATCAACGCCATCATTTCGGCATGGGTCAGGAAGGTTGGGCTTACGTGGAATCAGGCCCATATTCCCGGCACGGTTGCGTTGTATCTTGGTGCGTTTGCCTGGTGTCTGATGTTTGCGTTCGGTCGTGTTGAAGGAGGCGGAACGATCGCGCAAGAACGTCGATGGGGGATGCGGGCTAGCATTTCCCGGGGAGTTTGCGCGGCTGGTGCAGAGCGCATGGACCAACAGCCGGGCCGATGAACGGGCCGATGAACGGGCTGATGAACGGGCTGATGAACGGAACAATCATGACGGCGATCCTCTTTGTTGCAGCGTGTATTCATGCGGCCGCCATGGCGGATGTGCCGCCGGGATTCACGAACGGATCACTTGAGCAGGCCATCAAGCGTGGCAAGGAGGAGGGCCGGCTGGTCGTTGCGGATTTCACGGCTTCGTGGTGTCTGCCCTGTCTGCGGATGGAGCGTGAAACCTGGCCGGATGCGCGGGTGAGCAAGTTCCTTGCCGATCGCGCGGTGGCGGTGCAGATCGATGTTGATGCTGATCCTGAGACCGCAGCCAAGTTCGGCATCACCGGACTGCCTGTGGTCGTGGTGATTAAGGATGGTGTGGAGTTCGACCGACTGCGCAGTCTGCGGCGACCGGATGAGATGATAAACTGGCTCGAAGGGGTCGCTGGTGGGTTGCGCACGGTTGAGCAGATGCGATTGGTGCGCGATCGGCATGCGGGGAGTGGAACTGCGGAAGAAGTGCGTGCGAGGAATGACCTTGCGCGCGAGCTTGTGCGGATTGAGAGACCCGACGAGGCGGAGGTTGAGTATTGCTGGCTCTGGACGCACCGCGACTTGGTTCGACGGGCTGATCCGTCGGGTGGTATCGAGGTCAATCTCGCGCCGGCGATGCGCCGACTGGCGGCGGCTTCGGCATCGGCGAACCGTAACTTTAGTTTGCTGCGCGATGAGGCCGCGAAGCTTGCTGAGGTTTCGGCTGAAGTTCCGGCTGAAGTTTCGGCTGAAGTTTCGGGCCCGCCCGATGCGCACCTCGCCGACTGGTTGATGCTCTCGCTGGTGATTGGTGATGATGCGAGTGTGGCGGATTGGTTCAAGAATCTGAGCGACCCGGTGCCGCGACTTGGGCTTATTCGGGAACTGCACCGTGAGTTGTGGGATGCGCTTGTGAGCGAGCGACGGTGGAGCGAGGCTCTGCGATTACGAGAACTGTTTGCGCCGGTGTTGAAGAGTGCGGCGAATAGACTCACCGTGCCCACGCTGGAGGGTGTGGCCTTATCGCCGAAGGCGGAGCCCTGGCGGTCGGAGGTGCGCTCTGAGGTGGCGCAGCTCTACGCGGTGTGTCTTGCGGCGGGGCGCGAGTCGGAGGGGGAGGAGATCGCACGGCTGATGCTCAAGCGGCTCGATGATCCGCAGAGCAAGAGAGCGTTGGTTGAGGCGGCGATTGAGGCGGGTGTGCCGCGGGCGGCTCATCGGCGTTGGCTTGAGGGTCAGGCGGGCGCGGGTGCGATTGGTGGTGCGCTGATGAAGCGACTGGATGAAGCTCTTGCCCGCACCGCGCCTGCTCCGTCACCAGCGGTGGGAAAGGGTGAGCCTTGAACACCATCGTTTGTTCTATTCGGTGTTGGTAGGGAGCCGGTACACTTGGTGGACTTGACCGTTCACGCTGCAACCCCTTGAGCCCGCACTTGCCCGACCACCACACGTACGCAGCGACCGATGCGAGGGCACCTGATCCGGAAATGGTCCTCGCCAAGCGCAAGGCGAACCTTCGTCGCGAGGTCAAGGCGAGGTTGGCTGCGACGACGGAGCTTGAGCGGACCCGATGGTCGGCGAACATCGCGGCCCGGATCGGGTTGATGCCCGAGTTTTCCGCCGCGTCGGCGATGCTTCTGTATGTGCCCATGCTTGGGCTGGGCGAGGTCGATGTTCTGCCGCTTGCCGAGCGTGCGATCGATCTGGGAAAGAGGGTCTGCTTTCCGAGGATAGACGAGACCGATGGAGCGCGGCCCATGAGGTGTGTGGCGGTCGGCGATCTTGAGCGCGACCTTGAGCCGGGCAACATGCACCATGAGTTGATGCAGCCGAGGGCGGGCTTGCCGGAGGTTTCGATTGATCAGCTCGATCTGATCCTGGTTCCGGGGCTGGCGTTTGATCGGATCGGGAGACGGTTGGGGCGTGGTGGGGGGTATTACGACCGACTTCTGGCGGATCCGGCCTGCCGCGCGGCGACGATGGCCCCGATCTTTGAGGTTCAGTTTGTGGATGAAGTGCCGGTCGGGCCGCACGACCGACGGGTGTGCGGCGTAGTGAGTGAGCGGGGGGCGGTTGGTTTTGCACCCGGAAGTGTGTGATGGCCGACATATCATGGCACGGATGCTGCGCGCGCTGAAAGCGCGCGGTCTCGGATCAATGTACACCTGTTTGCAGATCGGAATGCCCATGGCACTTGCTTCCCAATCGGTCCGACCCTCAGCGGTTCCACGTTCATCGCGGGCGATGCGTAACAGGTCGAGCGGTGGTGGGAGTTCGACCCGCAACAAGCGCATCATCGGTGTGGTGCTGCTCGCTGGTCTGTGCATCAGCATGACGCTGTGGGCCATGCGGGCCCGCGATGGTGGGCGTGCGAACTCGACGGCATCGGGGGTTAACACGCCAACGGTCGCGAATGACACCGGCATGATGGCGGCGAGTGGCGCGGGGGGAGGCGCGGGGGGTGGCGCGGGGGGAGGGTTTGAGCCGCACACTTCAGGATCGCCCGCCGACACGACACCGGCAACAACGACCATGCTCAACCCCGATCCGCGTGGCAGGAGTGCGACGGTTGGGGGAGACAAGCGATTGGCGGTTGTGGCGAAGGAAGATCCTCAACCGAAGCCGGATGCGGGCCTGCCAACCCGCCCGTTGAATGCGCTGCCAGCGTTGGAGGTTCGCGAGCCGATCACGAGCAAGAGCGGTGATGTTCCGCTGTCAGACGCGCGCCCGGCTGGCCAAGCCGAGGGCGGGGGCTCTTCGGCCGCGGCCATCGCCACCGCCGAGCGGGCTGTGCAGCAGCAGAAGCTTGTTGAAGCGCGCAACATTCTCAATCGTGCGTTGTTCGATCCTTCCAGCACACCCGCCGATCGCGCCAACATCCGCAAGCGGATGGGCGAACTGAACCAGAACATATTGTTCGGACCAGCGCAGATCCCCGGCGATCCGCTCAGCGAGACGTACAAAGTGATCGCGGGCGATAAGCTGAACAAAATCAACCGGAAGCTCGGGCTGATCACCGAGCCGAGCCTGATTGCGCGTGTGAACAAGATGTCGAACCCCAACGCGCTGCAGGTCGGCCAGACGTTGAAGGTCATTCGCGGGCCGTTCCATGCCGTGGTTTCAAAGTCGGCGTATCGGATGGACGTGTATGCAGGCCCGACACCTGGACCGAGCAGTGTTGGCACGAGTGTGCTCGCCGATGGTGCGGAGCCGGGGTGGACGTACATCTGCTCGTTCCCGGTTGGTCTTGGCGCGCAGGGGCTGACGCCGATCGCCAACTTCACGATCAAGGAAGGCTCAAAGCTGATTGATCCGCACTGGACCAACCCGCGCACGGGTGAGAAGTTTGACGGGAAGGACCCCAAGAACCCGATCGGCGAACGCTGGATGGGGCTTGAAGGGCTTGATGCCAAGAGCAAGTCATTCACCGGATATGGTGTTCACGGTACCATCGACCCCGCGAGCGTTGGCCAGGAGATGTCGATGGGGTGTGTTCGCATGGCCTCGGGCGATATCGAGATTGTGTATGAGTTGCTGACCGGGCGCGTGAGTGTGGTCAAGATCGTGCCATGAGGCTGGTCACGTGAGGAACCGTTCTCGCATGGCTTGCGTCGGCACCATGCAGACTTCGCTCTTGCCAAACCATCGATAGCGGCGGCGGGCGATGCGCGTGTAGATCCAATCGCGGATCGGTCGCGGCACGACCACCAACACATAGGCAAGCGACCACGGAAACCGCAGATGCCGCGCGATTCGCAGCGCGGCGGTTGAACGCGTGAAAACACGGCCCTGTTCGATCAGCACCACGCTGTCGGGCAGAGGCTCGGTCTGTGAAAGACGTGAGAGCGCGCGGGTTGCGGCATCCGACCCGATGGAGGCAAAGCGGAAGCGCCCTCCGCGATCACGCGTGATGATGAACTGAACCGAGCGGCTGCAGAGGTTGCACAGCCCATCAAAGAGGACGACCGATGGGTCGGGCCTGCGTACCGCCGGTGGGGGGCGTTGATCCGGCGGCACGCTTCCGGTGGTCTGAGCCATGTTCTGCGAGTCCTTGTTCACCCGCGCGGCCGGGCCATATCGATCGACTTTCTGGGGTTGATGATCACGCGGCCTTCATAGCTGGCGAGCGGATCGGCACCGTTGGTCATCAGGTCGATGACCTGTTGGGTCGTCAGCCTTGGGTTGATGGCGAGGAGTTTGCCCGCAAGGTTGGCGGCGTTGGGTGCGGCCATGCTTGTGCCGCTGTACTTTCGCTTTGCGCCGCCGGGCACCACGCTCTCGACCTCGAAGCCGTTGGCGTAGAGATTGACGTTTTTGCCGAAGGTCGTGAAGCCGGTGGGCTTGCCGGTCTGATCGATCGCGCCGATGGTGACCATGTTGGGCAGGTTGAGGCAGCTCGGAAGAACTTCGCTGAACTCGTTGTCGTTGTCGGAGTTTCCGGCCGCGGCGATGAAGAGGATGTCGGGTGCGCCCCGCATCGCCTCGTCGGCACCATCGCGCCCGATCTTGAAGATCTCGCGGGCAATGGCGGCGCGTTCTTCACTGGTCTTGCCGACACCCTTGGCCTCGAGGGCTTTTTCGATGCCCTGGCGCGAGCCGCCGAAGCTCATGTTGACGACGCGCACGCCAGCCTTCTTGAAGTAGTCGATCGTGTCTTTGGTGGCCTGTACATCTTTGCGGGCCTGCTCGACCGTGGGGGTCTCTGTGGGGATCGACTTGTGGTCGAACGTGATGCGGGCGTAGAGCAGCCTGGCGTAAGGGTTGCCCGCGGCCGCGATGCCGGCGACGTGCGTGCCATGGCAGTAGCCGCCGTACAGACCCATGTCTTCGATGAACGGTGTCACTTGATCGGCCTTGAGGCCTTTCATGTGCGTGCGGACCAGATCAGCCTCGGGGCTTTGGATGTTGTTGTTGAGATCGCTGAAGCCCTTGTCAAACTTTCCGATCTCCTGTTGCGGGGTCTTGAGATCGCTCAGATCCGCCAATGGGCCGGGAATGCGGTTGCTGTTGAGGTCGTAGGCGATGCCGTGGTCATCATCGACAAACCCATTGCCATCATCATCCTTGCTGTTGCCCGGCACTTCCGCGCTGTTGTTGAACAGCTGGGTCGGGAAGAGCCGGATGTCGATGCCCGAATCCCAGATGCCGATGACGACGGGTGTTCCCTTGTCGGCATCGGTGAGCGTGACCTGTGTCGGCGTCCAGATATCCTTGCCCCGGGCTTTGCTTTCCTTCTCGTCGATCACGCGGGTATAGACCTCGGCGACCATCGGTTGGAGCGGCAAAAGCATGTCGAGTGTCACGCGAGCCCCGACCATGCCGCGGGCCAGATCGCCCGAGATCTCGCCCTTCTGCTGCTCCACGATCTTGTCGAGCTGGCCCTGCATCTGGCCCAAGATGAGTTCGCGGCTGATGATCTGCGCCCGACCCTTGGCCGCCATCACGTCTTCACGCACGGTGGCCCATGGCAACGCGCGGATGCGGGCTTCAAGGTTCTTCTTGAACTCGTCGTCGAACTTCCCTTGACCGGCGTGCTCGCCCCCACTTGAGCTTCGGGCCGCGATCATCGCGCCGAGAAGCTGCCCGGTCATCAGCTTCTTGGATTCCTTGACCTCAAGCTCGCGGATGTCCTCGATGTGCTTGAGCGCATCGTCGGTGCGTCCCTCGAACATGGCGATCTGCTGGAGAAGTGTGTAGTAGCTTTGCAGCGTGGTCTTGTCTTCGATGCGAAACTTCTTGAGGTCACCTTCGGTATCGGCCTTGAGCTTGGCGACAAACGCCTTGAAGGGCGCATCGGTCAGTACAAACTCCGAGGCCTTTCCTTCGATGGTGTAAAGGTGCCGCGGCAGGTCGTCGGCGGTTTTCACTTCAATGCGCGTGTCGGGTTGCGCGGCGGTTTTGGTGGGCTGGGCATTGGCGGCACAAAGGCCAAGTCCGGCAGCAAGTCCGGCGGCAAGAACGAGTCGGATCGAACGGGTCATGGGAACTCCTTGAGGTTGCTCAAGGATATGGGCGCGACGGCTCGCAATCTGTCAAACAGATTTGATCGCGTTCTGGCTTACTCGTTCACCAATCTGCGAAGAAAGAAAAGCGCGATCAGCCCGATGATGCCCCCGCCGCCAAACACGCCCAACCTTCGAGTGCGAAATCCGTAGGTGCTCGATGAACGCTTGCCGACGGGTTTGGCTGGTTGGAAGGCCTCGCCCGGCTCAAACCCGAACGAGGCCAGCATGCGCTCGACTTCCGGGAGCAAGGCCTTTGACTGGTTGGCGGGCAGATATGCGTGGATGCGAACAAAGTCATCGGCACCCACAAAGGAGGCCGTAACCAAATAGAGCCCGGTCTTGGTGCTGGCGGGGTCTTTGGGCAGCTCGCCTTGCATGATGATGAGGTGGCGATCTTTGTCCAAGATCGATGGCGAGAGGTCCTTGCCGGTGTACTTGTCGTTCCCATCGAGCAGCCCTTGTTCGCGCGCCTTCTCGATCGTGGTGAGACCGAGTTGTTGTTCGACATTTTCCCAGGTCGAAGCTCTGAGGTTGAGGGCCGGGCCCCACGCATCGATCACCACGTATGGCGGCGTGAGGTTGGTTGAGCCCTTGGCAAAGCCACCCAGCACCGCGCCATCATCACCGAGATCCTTCTGGTGGGCTGAGGCTTGCAGCTTCTTTTCAGAAATGGGTTTCCAACCATCGGGGATGGTCATTGAAAACCCAAGATCCGGCCCACCGAAGTTGGTCTCGGCCGCGTCTGTCGGCGCGGCGATCAGCCCGAGGCCCAGCATGGCAATCACGAAGATCGACCTGCACGGCAAGGCGTTGGTGCTCATGCAAGTAGTCTACCGCAGCCCCCGGTGGTCGTGTCAAGCCTGAAATGCGCAAAAACTACACTTCGACAGGATCTTTACAAAACAAGTTGGCATGTGAGATGCAAAATTACCTTTGCCAGGCATCATTCTTGAGATCGATATCCGGATAGTTTTCCTCGGGATCGAGTTCTAACTTCTGGATGAAGCGGACTTTACCGGCTGCATCGCGGGTATCCCACTGCGTCTGCCAACTGTTGCTCGAGAACCACACCGCCACGGGCAAGTGGCGCACTTCGGTCGTCTCATCGTCATAGGTCACCTTGAACACCACGGGCATCACGAGTTCGCCGCGGTTCTCGATGGTCACCCGTGCGCTTCTTGATTCGCCAGCATCACCCCCCGCCGCGCCGCCCGGCTGCATGACTGTTGCGATTGATTGGTCAAGCACGCCTGTCTCATAAAACCAACCTCGCCAGAACCAACCGAGTTCCTCGCCGCTCACATCCTGCATGGTGCGGAAAAAATCCCACGGTCTGGGCGACTTGAACGCCCAACGTCCGAGGTACTCGCGGAAAGCACGATCGAAGCGATCGGGACCGAGCACGCCCTCGCGCAGCAGGACCAGACCTGTCGCGGTCTTTCCGTACTGCTGGTCGCCCAGTGTTCCGGGTTCGACCTGATCGGCGGGCAGATCGATCGGCTGCGAGGTGGGCTTGCGATGGTCGCGCGCCCAGCGTCGCGGGTTGCCCCGTCGCGGCAGATCATCGGGGTAGCGCTCCAGGGTCGCGTAATAGTTCATGAAGGTGTTGAAGCCTTCATCCATCCAGGCGTGCCGGCGCTCGTCGGTGTTGATCATCATCGGGAACCAGTTGTGCCCGAGTTCGTGCGTCGTCACCCCCCAGAGCCCGCGCTCACCATCGGGTGAGCGCCCGCCGCAGAAGAGGATCATCGGATACTCCATACCACCGACGATGCCATTGACGTTGCTCGCGGACGGGTATGGGTATGCGTACCACATCTTGCCGTAGTGTTCGAGCGACCGACGCAACATCTGTGTGCTGCCGCCGCCTTGACCTTCCGCGCCCCACAGGGCGGCGGCCTCCTTCGGATAGAACGATTGGCAGAGTGTTCCGCCGCCGCGACCCGGGTCACCACTCGAACCGATGCCGCCGCCCGGGACGAAGCAAGCATCCCAGACGAACGCGCTCGAACTCGCCCAGGCAAATGTGCGCACATCCTTGGCGGCGAAGTGCCAGGTCTTCACGTTGGCACTCTCGTCGCTCGCTTGTCCGCCGCTCATCGGTTCATCCGCCGCGCGGATCAGCACCGTCTCGCCCGTCGAGCGTGCTGTGCTCAACCGTTCGCGCTGCGCCGTCGGCAGAACTTCATCAGCATTCTGAAGTTCACCCGTGGCGGCAACTACGTGGCTTGCGGGCACGGTGAGGCGCACGTCGTACGACCCGAAGTTGGTGTAAAACTCGCCCTGCCCGAGGTAGGGCAGCGTGTTCCATCCGTGGACATCATCAAACACACATGCACAGGGAAACCACTGCGCAATCTGGAAGATCGCGCCATCCTCCACATCGTCAACGCCCATTCGGTCTGACCCATAGGCCGGGATGTTGAACGCCCATGAGATCTCAACCTGCACGTTGCCCCCCCGTGCCTGGATCGGCGTGGGCAGATCGATCCGCCCGACCGTGCCGTAGATGTTGAAGCTTGCCGGTGCGCCATCGACCCGCACATTCAGATTCTCAAAGCCCCCAGCAAAGCCATCGCGATTCCCGAATCGCCCGCTCGGGCGGGTCATGCGCGCGCCGTCGCTCTCTTTGCGGAAGAGGTTCTGCTCGAGGTTGATCCAGAGAACGCTCAAGTCCTGCGGCGAGTTGTTGGTATAGACCATCACCTGGCTGCCCGTGATGCGTCGCGCGCCCGCATCCAGCGTCGCTTCAATGGTGTAATCCACCCGTTGCTGCCAATACTCTGGCCCCGGCCCGCCATCGGCCGCGCGATACGCGGTGGGAGGAGGCATGGGCGGGCCAGCAAAGATCGCGGCGTTACGAGCGGCGGCCGATACGCCGACATCGCTGGCGCTGCTGGCTGATTGATCATCACGCTGCGGGCCAGATCGCGTCGGACTGCACGCCGTCGGTGTACAGGCGATGGCGAGAACGAGAAGAACGAATGGTTGCACAACGTATCGCATGTCGATCGCCCTTATGGAGAGGCCGAAAGCAAGATTCTGAGCATAGCCCATCGCGCTCCAGTGGCATCCTAGAACCGCCGAAATGCCCATAGGCAATCACGGCGCGGGTTCATCCTGATCGCGCTCGTCGCTGCGGTGATGCCTGGTGGCTACTTCGGCGATGATGCTCGCGAGCCTCCGCGCGCCCGGCACGCTGATGCGGGCGAACGCACACGGACCTTTGGCAATCACATCGGCATTCACGAACGTCGTGATCGACAGTGCGTTCTTCAGCACGCGTTCGGAAACCGTGGACTTGCCGGCACCGTTCGGTCCACCGAGCACGATCACTTGAAGCGGTCCATTCACCATGCTTCCGTGCTGCTCAGATCGCCCACCCGCACTCACAACTTCCGATCCAGCAACCGATACTGCACCGCCTCACCCACGTGCTCGGCACCGATCACCTCCGCGCCCACCAGATCCGCGATGGTGCGCGACACGCGCCGAATCTTGTCATACGCCCGCGCGCTCAGGCCCATCTCGGTGATGGCCTGTCCGAGAATCGTCCGTGCGTCCTCGGTCATCGGTGCGAAGGTATCGAGCTCGCGCCCGCTGAGGCGTGAGTTGGGTGTCGTCGGTCCCTGCCGTTTGATCTGTCGCTCGCGCGCCCCCAGCACCGCCGCACGCATCTGCGCGCTGCTGGTTCCCTCCTTCTCCGATGTCCCCGAGAGCTGCTTCCACGGCACCGCCGGTGCTTCAACATGAATATCGATCCGATCAATCAGCGGTCCGCTCAGCTTCGCCAGATACCGATCCATCTGCCTGCGCCCGAAGTCATCCGATGGCAAATCGCCCTTCGCCGTCGGGTTCATCGCCGCCACAAGCATGAAGCTCGCCGGAAAACGCACCGCGCTGTGCGAACGCGCGATCGTCACCACATGGTCTTCCAAGGGTTGCCGCAGCGTCTCCAGCACATCACGCGGAAACTCCGGCAACTCATCCATAAACAACACGCCCCGGTGCGCCAGCGAGATCTCACCCGGACGGGGTATCGCCCCGCCACCCACAATCGCCGCGCTGCTCGCCGTGTGGTGCGGCGTGCGCACCGGTCTCACCGTGATCAGCCCCGCACCCGTCGGCATCATGCCCGCCGCGGAATAGATCCGCGTGATGTCGATCGCCTCTTCCGGCGTCAGCGGCGGCAACACGCCCGGAAGCGCACGCGCCATCATCGTCTTGCCCGTGCCCGCCGGACCGAGCATGATCAGGTTGTGCGACCCCGCCGCCGCCACAACGATCGCCCGCTTCACCGCCTCCTGGCCGCGAACTTCAGCAAAGTCCACCGTCGCCGATCCTGCGGCAAGCAACGCCGTCACATCCGCGGGCGGGTGCGCCCTGGGCTCAAGCGTGCCGTTCAAATAGCCCACAACTTCCGCCAGTGTTGCCGCGCCGATGGATTCGACCCCCGGCACCACCGCCGCCTCCGCCGCGTTGTCGGCTGGCACCACCACACCTCGCAGCCCGCGCGATTTCGCCAACGCGGCCATCGCAATCACACCCCTGATCGGGCGCAATCGTCCGTCGAGCGCCAGCTCGCCCGCAAACAAATACTGACGATGATCCAAAGGCTCCGTGGCATCGCCATTCCTGGCGATGGCGTCATCGTTCATCGCCGCATCTTCAAACGGATCAAACGATTTCTGCCCTGCCTTGTCACCCGTCGCACCCTTGCCCTCCGCCCCCACGCTCAGCCCGCGCTTCGCCCGCGCATCACGCACGGCCGGCTTCAACCCCTGCCCACCGATCGCGCCTTGCGTGATCAGCAGCCCGATCGCGATGGGCAGGTCATACAGCGGACCTTCCTTTCGGATATCCGCCGGCGCAAGGTTGATCAGCACGTGCCCCGACTGCGGAAAGAACCCCGAGTTCCCCATCGCCGACCGCACCCGCTCGATCGACTCCTTCACCGCCGCGTCGGGCAGGCCCACGGTCATTGTCCGCTTCTTGTCAGTATCCCCCATCCCGCCGCCGCCCGACCCAATGTCAAAATCAACCTCCACTTCGCAGGGAAGAGCATCAATGCCTTGCAGCACATACGACTGGACTCGGGCAAGCATGGGGAAAGCGTATCAGCAAACTACCGTCTGGCACAACCCCTCGACTCACGTTTTCCTCTGTACAATGTGCCGACATGCTCGACCGAATCCGGGTCAACAACTACAAAGGCCTGGAGCGCTTCGATTTCAAGCCGCGGCCGTTGCAACTCGTGCTCGGAAACAACGGCTTGGGCAAATCTACGATTTTCGATGTGCTTTCACAAGTCCGCAGATTCATAACCGACATCTCCGCCGTTTATGAGGAGTCTTTCCGCCAATGTCTGACCCATGGCTCGCCTCCGCGAACCAGCAGTTTGGGTTGATGGCTTCTTAGAGTTGAACCTTCGGGCGGCCCAACGCGTCCGGGTCCTGACCTCGGTCTTTGGCGAGCCCTGTGCCTGCCGACAACACCGACGGCTCCCTTCCATCGGTCGCCGACGCCATCCGAGAACTCCGAACGCAATGTCCGTCGGCTGATATCTAGAGCTATGTGCTTCTTAAAAATGGCGATCCATGTAGCAACAACCGCCGCTTCCGCGTCACAGCCCATCTGCCCATCACACCAGATGCCAAGCCCACCTACCCAACTATCAGCACACGAAACCTGTCTTCGGGCATCTTCCGCGCACCTGAGTTGGCAACAGCACGGCACCGGTACCACTCGCGCTACCGTTCTGGAATCCATCGCTGCCGCCCTCGACACCGCGCGCCGCCAGATTGTCTCGACCGCCTCCGAAGAAACCGCGCTCACCATCGACGAGCTCGACCCCGAGTTCGACCGCATGACCGGCACCCTTCGCATGTTCGCCGCGATTGTCCGCGAAGGCTCCTGGGTTCGCGCGGCCATCTCCGGCTCCCCCTCCCAGAGGGAGGGGGACGGGGGAAGGGCTCGCGCGCCCCAGGTATCCCACGAAAACCGAGCATCTTCTCCAGCGGTCCCTTTCCTCATCGGCCCGAACCACGACGTACGCAGCATGCTCATCCCCCTCGGCCCCGTCGCCGTCTTCGGGTCCAGCAACTTCCCACTGGCCTACGGCGTCTGCGGCGGCGACACCGCCAGCGCAGTGGCCGCGGGTTGCCCCGTCATCATCAAAGAACACCCCGCCCACCCGCTCACCGGTCGCCTGCTCCACACCATCGCCAGCAGAGCCGCCACCGCCGCGGGTGCCCCCGACGGTCTGCTCGGCTACATCCGCAACACCGATGCATCCGACTTCTCCGCCGCCGAATCCCTCATCGCTCATCCCGCTGTTCGGGCTGTTGGTTTCACCGGCTCCACCCACGCAGGGCTCGCACTTGAGCGTCTCGCTCGCCAGCGATCAATCCCCATCCCCGTCTTCGCCGAGATGGGCAGCAACAACGTAGTGGTAGTCACAGCTGCCGCGGCCGCCGCACGAGCGGACCAGATCGCCGAAGAACTTGCCGCCTCCATCCTCCAACGCTTCGGACAGCAATGCACGCGCCCCGGAACGATCATCGTTGAACTCGGTGAGAGCGGCACGAACTTCGTCAACGCGCTCGCGGAACGCATAAATCGGAGCGCAGGGCGCGACATGCTCGCGCCATGGGTCCGCGACTCCTACATGCGGCGGCTTGCGGAAGTTCAAGCCTGTCGCGGTGTTCGCCTTGCCGCCCGTTGCGGCGACAAAGCCAGCCCGCGCGGCGCTCACGCGTGCTTGTTTTGCATCGATGAGCTTGAAATGGTAACTCAAAGCGTCTTCGAGACCCACCAGACGCTGCGGGATGAGATTTTCGGCCCAGCCGCCATTGTGGTTCGATTCCCGATCGACAAGGTGACCAACCTCGGCCTGCACGCCTCGCTCGCATACTCCGTCTACTTCGAGCCGGACGAGATCAGCAATGCCAATGAGCGGACCTTCGACGCGGCCAACTTCCACGGGCTGCATAGCACCGGCCGCATCATCTTCAACGGCCCGCCCACCGGCGTCCGCGTCGCGCCCGGCATGGTCCATGGCGGCCCATTCCCCGCCACCAACCACCCCGACACCACCGCCGTCGGTCCTCGCGCCATCGAGCGTTGGTGCCGCCCCATCTGCTGGCAGAACGCCCCGCAAAGTCTGCTTCCGCCCGAGTTGCAGGACCACAATCCCCTCAACATCCGCCGCGATGAAGCGCCCTGACCCCTCGTCATGCACAAGGCAAAGCGTCCTTCCGCTTACTTCTTCGCCCGTCCCTGCTTCGCCGCGCGCTTCTGATGCGATGGCTCGACGCGGCTGCCCCCTCGTGGGGCTCCGCCCTGGTTTGCGCCTGCGGGCGCACCCTTCGCGTTCTGCCGCTCGCCTTGCATCGATGCGCCGCGCGTCGGTGTGCCGGCCTCCAGAGGTTGTGCTTTGATCCCCACCTTGCCAGCTTTCGCCCCATTATCCTGCGGGCCACGATTCTCGGGTTTGATCTTGGGCATATGAAACTCCTTGACTGAGCATACGGAGTCTCTTGCCAACGAAGCAATATGAAATCGCTTTAATGGTTGCCCGGTGGTGTGAATCTGAACAGACCGCGTGCGAATCGCGCCCACTCAGCCGATGGATTTCGCCGTGCAGGCGAAGACCCCGCCCGCGATGCTCTCGTCGTTCTTGTCAGCCCCGAGGCGCAAACGCCCGACGATCTTCGCCGCGCCGATCAATGAGTGCGCGCGAACATCGAGGGCGACCAGCTCGCCGGTTTTGAGAATCATCTCGTGCGAGGCAAGCCCGCTCGCCATGACTTCGATCAGCTCACCGAGCTGCGGGTTGTGCCCGACCAGCATCACATTCTTCTTGCCGCCATGGTGCGCCTGCTCGATCAGGTCGATCGCCTCGCGTACCGAGTGATCGACCTCGAGCCCGATCTCGGTCTGAAGCGGACACCCGACCGATTTCTGAATCATCCTCGCGGTCTGAATCGCGCGCGGGTAACGGCTTGCGAAGATGACCTGCGGCAGAACATCCACAGTCATGACCCGTGCCCCGAGATAGGCCGCTTGCGCCTCGCCGCGAGGTGTCAAAATCCGGTCAAAGTCGGTCGGTTCAGTCTCCACACCCGGTCGGCCACTGGCATAGCCGGTGCCGAGGTCGGCATCAACGGCCTTGCCATGACGGACAATATAGATTCGCATAAACCCGATCTCCCGGCCCGATTGAATGGCCCTGCACAGACGTTCGTTCCAAACACACGTTCAGGTGCTTACTTTCCTCAACGCTGTATCGACTATTCGGATACAAGCGATGATTGATCCGCCGAATCCGACAAGACCCCACGATCAAGTTTGCCTGAACAGGTTATCGGTGATGTGACAAGCGAACGCTGGCGCAGCGGGCATTGAACTCTTGCCGAAAGAAAAGCTTCTCCCAAGCGGGTTCATGGCTCCAGGGCCACGCAAAAACAACGCATCCATGCTGTCATGCGGATCGACATCTGTCTTAGGTGTCGATCCGTTCGATCGTCGCGTCGCCGACGATCGGAGTGCTCGTGGAGGACCCTCCTGCCTTCGGAGCAGTGGCATCCACCTATGTCCCAAGTTTTCCGTGAAGCATCCTTTGATTCAGGGTCAACGTGGATGATTCTGTGTCGGCTGTTTGGGCTATCTACGATTCGAGAATAGTACGAGAATCGTTTAAAACAGCCTTTAAAGTTCCAAACTCCGTGGTTTGGAAGGGACTTGTTCCCTCAAACCAACTGTTCGAGCACGTTTCGCCACTGGTTTTTAGGTTCCACGTTTATTGCCAAATAACTCGATGTGCAATCGGTGGGCGTATCGCCAACCACGATCCAGACAAAAACCTATCACGCCCGTTCGATGTTCATCGGTCGGCGATGTCAGCCCCTCGGGCATCAGCAGCACATCGTCCGGCTTCCAGCCCGTCAGTTGGTTCAACAGCCCATCAATCTCCACCACATCTTCGCTCAGCGTTTCGTGCCTAACCACAAACTTGAGCTGCCGGTCTCCCTCACGGTCGAGCAACTGTTGCAGCACCGCCGTGTCCAGTCGCCGATCCTCGTGCCGCGTCGTCCACACACCCAGCGGGTCGCGTGCATCATTCCGCGGCGTCGAGTTCGCCAGTTTCGGGCTGATCGACATGAGGTCGCACATCACGCCCCGCGAAGGGATCAGTGTCCCGGCCGTCTCGATCGTGATGTGCATCTTGGCCGCGCTCGCGAGTTGGGCCGAGAGCTCGGTGAGCTGCTCGAACATCATCGGCTCGCCCCCGGTCAGCACGGCGTGCCGAACCTTGCTCGCGCGGGCAAGCTCGACCAGTGCATCGATCGGTGTGCCCGTCCCCTCGGCGTTCCACGAGGCGTAGGGCGTGTCGCACCACACGCACCGAAGGTTGCACCCAGAGACGCGTACGAAGAACGATGGCACACCCGTCAACTTGCCCTCGCCCTGTATGCTGGTGAAGGTCTCGGAAATGGGAATGGCCGATGTCATGGCAAATGGTAGAGAGCCTGGCCCCACGGCTTGGGGTACCACCGCAGCCGGAGTGGCGAAGTGGTGATTGGGGCAAATCTGTATAGTGTCGCCATGCCAGCCGAAGCTCCGGGTGCAGCCCGCCTCACGCCACCCAACTCACTCCGCACCGTGATCGCCGCGAGCAGTGCCGGCACGCTCATCGAGTGGTACGACTTCTACCTCTTCGGCGCGCTCTCGACCATCATTGCCACACAGTTCTTTCCCAAGGGCAATCCCACCGCCGCGTTCCTCTCAACGCTCGCCACGTTCGCGGCGGGGTTCGTCGTCCGTCCGTTCGGCGCGGTCTTCTTCGGGCGCATCGGCGACCTGATCGGCCGCAAATACACGTTCCTGATGACGCTCGTGCTGATGGGTGGCGCGACGTTTGCCATCGGGCTTGTGCCAAGTTATGAGCGCATCGGTGTGGCCGCGCCGCTGATCGTGCTCGTGCTGCGGTTGCTGCAAGGGCTCGCGCTCGGCGGCGAATATGGCGGCGCGGCCACCTATGTCGCCGAACACGCGCCCGACGGACGACGCGGCTACTACACAAGCTGGATACAGACCACCGCCACGCTCGGGCTCTTCGTCTCCCTCGGGGTCATCCTCACCTGCCGCTTGCAGATGGGTGAAGTGGCGTTCGCCGCGTGGGGCTGGCGGCTTCCGTTCCTCATCTCGATCGTGCTCGTCATGCTCTCGTACCTCCTGCGCATGCGCCTGCAAGAGTCGCCCGTCTTTCAGAAAATGAAAGCCAGCGGCCGCGCATCGACACGACCCCTGCGCGATTCATTCACCAACTGGCCCAACCTGCGCCTCGTGCTCATCGCGCTCTTTGGTGCAACCGCCGGTCAGGGTGTGGTCTGGTACACCGGACAGTTCTACGCCCTCACCTTCATCCAGAAGACGCTCAACATCGAGTTCGTCGCGGCCAACATCATCGTCGCCGCCGCCCTGCTCGCGGCCACACCCTTCTTTGTCCTCTTCGGCGCGCTCTCGGATCGCATCGGCCGCAAGCCCATCATCATGCTCGGCTGCCTGCTCGCGATCGTCTCCTATCTCCCCATCTACCACGCCATGGCCCGCGCGGCCAATCTCTCGCACGCGGGCGCACAACTCTCGAATGAACTGCTCGGCCAGACGCGAACACTCGTGCAGGGTTCGACCGTGGTCATCACCGAGCATCGTGCATCCTTCGCCGATGGAACCGTGGCAACGACAAAGACCACCGAGAGCTTGAACGGAGAAGCCCGCATTGGACATGCAGCCAGTTCACTTTCGATCAAACCCTCCAACCGCATGTCGATCATGCTCGGCCTGTTGATCTTCGCCCAAGTAATGTTCGTCACGATGGTCTATGGCCCCATCGCCGCATTCCTGGTCGAGCTCTTCCCCACACGCATCCGCTACACATCGATGTCACTCCCCTACCACATCGGCAACGGTGTCTTCGGCGGCCTCACCCCATTCATCGCCACCGCACTCGCCGCCGCCGCGGCCAAATCGCCCGATGCCTGGTTCTCCCGCCTCGCAGGCGGCCCAATGTTCGTCGGCCTCCTCTATCCAATCGCGATCGCATCAATGACGCTGATAGTCGGAGTGCTGCTCGTGCGCGAGCGGCGCGGGGTGCGGATTGATGATGGCGTGTAGTGTGAGAGCATGACCACATCAGGCGCCGCGCAACCCGCGCGTTGGGGGAGTTGCGCGGGATGGGGATTTGGTGGACTCTACGGGATCACGGTCCGCGATCGCGCCCGCACGCCGTCACCGACGATGCGCCCCCTGGTGAGCGTGGACCCGGGCACGCGGCTGACGCACCAACTGCGGCTCGTCGATAGCGGCGAAGGCAGTGGCTCGCCGACGGGGGGGCGGCGCGGTCGGGGGGCAAGCCGGAGGGAGTCGCGGGCGCGGAGGTGTGGGTGAAACTCGTGGATGCCGACCAGCCCCCGCCCACGAACCCCGCCGCGCTCTCGTTCCTGACCCTGACCAGCCGCCCGCCCCCCCCACATGAACCGTCCGCACCGAGTTCAAGGCCCATGACGGCGGGAAGATGGGGGGCGGCGGTCTACATGCTTCGCTGGGCCAACACGCGCGGCGAGAAGGGGCCGTGGTCGGAGATTTGTAGCGCGACGGTGGCGGCGTAAAACTCCGCTGCGCGGGAAAGGCCAACGGCGTTTCACCGCTACTCACAGCGCCGCAGCGGCGGGGGCACAGCGAACACAGAGAAACGCCCGTGCGCGACGCGCTTGAGGGCGTTACCCTTTGCCCCTATGGCGAGTCTCACATGGATTGGCAAGGAGGCCGTGGTCAACCATCACCGGGAGGTGCCTTATCGCCTGCTCAAGGGTGATCCCAAGTTGAGCGTGGGCGATGGAGGCGGCGCCGGCGAAGCCTATCGCGGGGTTGGCTCGGGCAACCTTTTGGTGCAGGGGGACAACCTCGAAGCGTTGAAGGCGTTGCTCCCGTACTACGGCGGCAAGGTCAAGTGCATCTACATCGACCCGCCGTACAACACGGGCAACGAGGGGTGGGTCTACAACGACAATGTGAACAGCCCGGAGATGAAGGCGTGGCTGGGCAAGGCCGTGGGCAAGGAGGCCGAAGACCTTTCGCGGCACGACAAATGGCTCTGCATGATGTACCCGCGCATGGCGCTGCTGCGCGAGTTCCTGACGGAGGATGGGGCGATCTTTGTGTCGATCGACGACAACGAGGTGCAGAACCTGCGATGCGTGATGGATGAGGTGTTCGGGAACAGGAACTTTATCGCGACGGTGATTTGGCAGAAGGTCTACTCCCCGAAGAACTCGGCCAAACACTTCTCCGAAGACCATGACTATGTGGTGGTGTACGCCAAGAACGCGGAGGATTGGCGGCCTCATTTGGTCTCGCGGAGCGAAGCCCAAGACAAGGCATACAAGAATCGCGACAAAGATCCACGCGGCCCGTGGAAGTCCAGCGACCTCTCAGCGCGAAACTATTACAGCAAGGGGACGTACAGCATCGAGGCTTCTGGCGGTCGTGTTATTGAAGGTCCGCCCAAAGGGATGTATTGGCGCGTCTCAGAGGACGCGTTTTGGGAAATGGACAAGGACTCTCGCATCTGGTGGGGCAGCGACAAGAACCGTTTGCCCATGATTAAGCGGTTTAAGACCGAAGTCATGGCGGGTCGGGTTCCACAAACACTCTGGCCATACAACGAGGTCGGGCACACCAAGGAAGCAAAGGAAGAAGTCGTTGAAGTTGTTGGCGGCGCTGAGGACGGCACCGTATTCATCACGCCCAAGCCCACCCGCCTGATCCGTCGCATCCTCGAAATCGCCGCCGACAAAGACTCCCTCATCATGGACTCCTTCGCGGGCAGCGGCACGACCGGGCACGCCGTTCTGGCGATGAACAAGGCCGACGGGGGCACCCGTCGCTTCATCCTCGTCGAGATTGATGCGAACATTGCACAGACCATCACCGCGCAGCGTCTCACGCGTGTGATCGAGGGGTACCACCCCGGCGGTGGCATCGGGCTTCCGCCCGATGTTTCTGATTCAGACTCACCGCCCGGAAGGGCGGTGCCACGGGGCACGGCCAAGGAGACGAGCCGCCGAATCCACTGACTGAGTACCTGAATCATGGCTGATGACATTCCCGGTTCCGATGCGTCGTTTCAGGCGACGCCCTCGCGGACTCGGGCTGTGGCCATCCAACTCCGTTGATTTGCTTTTCACGCTGCGCGTCCCAAAGCGGACGCTTCGCTGGGCGCCAACACGAACCTCGCGGCGGCTTGATGGGGGGGCGGCCTTGTCGCCGCCGACATGGTTCCCATCACCACGGGCCAGACCGGCGTGGGCCGCCGCGTTCCCCGCGCACTTGATCTAACACGACTCGCTCGTGCCTCTTTTTAGTTTGAGAGGCTGCACGAGCGAGTCGTGGTGCTCGCCGTCAACGCGGCGAAGCCAACTTTATGAATAGCGGGGGCCGCCAAGCAGACCAAGGATGAGAACATCGCTGCGTATGTCGCTTGACCGCCCCCGATGCCAGCGCCCACTTCACACGCTGCGGATACTCGCTGCACTTGGGATCGAAGTGCTTAGCTCTTCTTCTCCCCGACCCTCATCACCACGATCGTCAGATCATCGCCGCGGCCGCTCAAGCCGGTGTGCTGGCGCACTTGTGCCACGACATATTCGACAATTCTGGCCGCGCTGGCCTCGGGTTCGGCGGCAAGGAGGGTGAGCAGGGTGTTGCGCAGGCGTGTGCCGCCGAAGCGTTTGCCTGCGAAGTCGGTTGCATCGTGCAGCCCGTCGGTAAAGGCGAGCAGCACATCGCGTGCGTGCAGTTGCTTGGTGCCTTTGGGATACTTCTGCAGCTCGTCGATCCCCAGCGCCATTCCGTCGGCGGTGAGGCGTTCAAGATCTTTCTCTTCGACCGGGCGATCACGCGGCACGTGTACCAGCAAGGGCCAGTCGTGACCCGCGCCACAATAGGTGAGCCTCAGCGTGTTGGGGTCCACGACGCCGTACCAGACGGTCGCAAACTCATTGTCGAGCGTGTCGCGTGCCAGCGCCTTGTTCACGCGGCTCAGCACTTCATCAATGTGGTAAACATCCTGTGCGTGCGCACGGAAGCTCGCCCGCACCGCGCTCATCAAAAGCGCGGCGGGAACTCCCTTGCCCGCAACATCGCCGATCAGCACACCCAAGTGCCCGCCAAGCTCAAGGAAGTCATAAAAGTCGCCGCCGAGATCGAACGAGGGCGCGTAGTGTGCGGACACTTCAAAGGGCGGCATTTTCGGCATGGTGCGCGGCAGCATCCGGCGCTGCACGGCGGCGGCCAGTCGCACCTGCTGCTTCATATTCTCATCCTGCTGGCGCAGTGAGCGCAGGCGCGTGCTTGTCACCGCGCTGGCGGCGTGCTCGGCAATGGCGCGCAGCAACTCCCCTTCGGCATCGGTAAACGTGCGGGGCGTGCGCGTGTAGAGTCGGATAAGCCCGATCGGTCTGCCGACACCATCGCCCGCGCCCTGATCGAGCATGCCGGTGGTCAGCAGGCTGCACAGCCCCTCGTCGGTCACGCGCTGATGGTCGGCGATGCGCTGGTCGGTACGAAGATCATCGACGGCGATCACCTCGCCCCGCAGCGCGGCCTGCCGCAGGTGCCCATCGCGCGAGAGCGTCGTGGTGGCCGCGATCCAGCGATCGCTCAGTCCGCGCCGGAAGCGAACCATCGGTGCCCGAATCTCGCCCCCGTGCGAATCTTCGAGCAGCGCGATCGATCCCGCATCGGCCCGCAGCACTTGCATGGCCAGATCGAGCGCGAGGTTGAGCATCTCATCAAGATCACCAGCACCCGAGAGCAGGCCCGAGAGACGGAAGAGCGCATCAAGTTCGCGCACGCGTTTCGAGAGCAAGACCTGCGCCTCGCAGACATCGCACACGCTCGAGGCCAGCAGAAGGAGCGAACGTCGGATATGCGCAAGTCGGTGCGAGTCGTCAATCCGCGGCAGGCGACAGGCGATCGCGCCGATCAGGCCTGTTGAAATCTTCAGGGGAACGATCAGCACATCCGGCTCAAGTCGTGCCGCCGCCACACCGCCCGAGGCACCATCAAGAACCCCCAGCCGCGCATGAGCCCGCGCGCGGCCAGACTCTTCCGAGACCATGGTCCACCGATGTCGATCACGATTGGCCGAACCCGACTCGGCGTTGGTCGATTCGGGAATGATGACTTCGCCAGAGCGATCACGCAGCCAGATCGGGATCCCGATCAGCAGACTCAGCTCATCGCAGAGCGCGGCGACCGAACCGTCGGTGATGAAATCGCGCAGGCGGCCGCCCCACGAAGCATCGCGGTCAACATCTGCCCGTGGTGCGGGGAGTGGGGCATCAAGATTGATAAGGGCCTGTTCGTCCATGAGGGGCCGGACCATCCGGCATGATGATAGTTGCGCCGAATGCCCCGACCAGGCGAACTTTACTCGTAAAAAGTTTGGTTATCAAGTACCGAACTAAACTTGTTTATAACCTGTGAACAACTTGAAATCCCCGGAATGGGTGGGGAGTGGCACGGATTCCTATTTCTGGTCATTGAGCCAAACCGCACGAATGAGCTGGTACAGGGTGAGATCGGCGGCATCTTTCGCTTCGATCCGTTCGCCAAGGGCTTTGAGGCCTTCTTCACACATCGGCTGGTCGTTGGTGATGTGGCCGAGGTAGGCGAGCAGGAGGCTGGTATCGCCCCCGACACCCTCGCCGGCGTTGGCGAGCGTCGTGCGCAACATGCCCGCGACGACGGCGATGCGTGCGGGGCTTGGAAGCAGCTTGGCCTCGAAGCGCATGCCCGCGACCTCAGGGCTGGTGCGCAGAAGCGCACGAAGGTTGGCAGAGGCGGAGAGGAAGAGCCCCGCGCCGAGCTGTGCATGGACGCGCCCGATTTTGGCGAGTGGATCTTCGGGCATTGCCGCGATGGCGCGGGTGAAGCGGTCTTCGGCATCGAAGTAGCGTTCTTCGCTCAGCATCTGCTGGCCCGATTCCATCTGGCCGCGATACCACTTGGGGTCTCGCAGGATGCCCTCTCGGGGTACCAGCGAGTCGAGCGACTTGACACCCGCCGCCTTGAGTGCGGCGATCAGTTCGGGTGGGATGGGTTTGGCGTCGGGAAGCTTGTCATCTTTGCGGGCACTGCGGGTCGGGGCCATTGGGTCTACGAGCGCAGGTTTGCTCGAGAGGGGCGTGGTGGGCGTTGTTGTCGTGGGTTCGCCGGGCGACCTGCCATCCGGATTTGTGGCGACGGTTGCGGGCAGGCCGCGCAGGACGCGTGAGACGCGCTCCAGCTCGGCATCGATGAAACTCTTGGGCTTGTTGTCGGCCTGTTCGCCGCGAGCTGGATCGCCGGGTTTGTCGGTGCTTGCGGCGTTGGCGGTATCGGCATCAGGCTTGTAGGCGGTGCGGAGCACATCGATAAGCTGAGCGTGGAGGGCGGCACGATCCACGACGGTGGAGTTGACGGCGCTGTCAATCGCACTCGGGCGTTCGCGCTCGCGTTCATCGCGATAGCGCATCGCAAGAGCCTTTGACTCAAAGCCACTCGGGGTGAAGTCGGCGCGGGCGTTGATGGCTCTTTCTTTTTCGGTGGGTTGCGTCGGAACCGCGAAGTCGCTCGTGGGCTCGGTTGGCGATGGTCCGTCGAACTTGGGCTCGGCTTTGTTGACGCGCAGCCACGATACACCCAGAAGTGACGAGGCCGTGGCGTTCCACTCGCGACCATCGGCATCGGTGCGCGATCCGACAAATGTTGGACGCAGGGCACGGGTTGTCAGGTAGTCGGCGGTGCTGCGGAGCGCGGCGGAGGTTGATGTCGCGGCATCGGCGGTTGCGGCGTTGGCATCGCGCGGGGTGTTGACCACCTGCGAGAGGTAGCGGGGCACATTCTGCCCGGTCGTGAGCGCAAGCTGGTAACGAAGCGCATCCGAAGCGCGAACGCCGGACTGTACTTGGGCGGATGAGGTTGAATCGCGCCGGAAACCGTAGTTGTCATTGCTGCCCGCAACGCCGCGGAATTCGCTGGGTGCGGTGTAGCCGACGTAGCCACGGAAGGACTTTCCGCTCGCTGCGTTGCCGGTGATGATGGCGTTGTTGAGCCAGATCTGGTCGCGCACATCGCGGGCCCGCGCGTTAATGCCATTGCTGCCAACCTGCTGGTTGCGGTCAAGGAGCGTGCCGCCACCGCCACGATATTGCTGGGCAAGCGCGGGCGAAGCCGTCAGCAGTGCGGCGGCGAGGAGAAGGGCGGGCGAGAAGGAGATTGGAGGGCGAGGCATGGGGAATCTCCGGTGGAAGCGGGGGAATCGTCTGGAGGGTATACGTTGCGGGTTGGGCGGATGATCGGCATGATCGGTGGGGAGATGGAGAGTGTGGGCTTTGTTTGTCTGGCGCGTGTCCGGTAAGGTGTGACGATTCAGCAGGGCCAATACAGCAGACGCGGGCGAGCACGACGGCGCGAGTTGGCCAGGCAGCTTCGGGCCGCGAAAGGTTCAAGGTCTACCAGCGCGAATACGCAGCGTGACGATGGTGGATATGCGGCCTTTGCGGGCGCGCGCCGCTTGGGCGAGGGAGCGTTTGGGTTTGGCACCGCCCGCAGACCTTCGGCAATCAGGATGGCGCGATTTTGCCGCAATGTGTTCCGCTTCTCCCGGCTTTGCTTTGAAGTCGCGACGCGGCCAAGGACGTCCGAAAATCAACATTTGCTTTCCAAACAAGAAGTTGTTCCGGTGATGGCACATAACAAGTAGCAACTTCGTAATGATCTTGTATCTTCCAACCCGGAGCCTGGGGGAGGCCCGGCTGGTCTGAACACCGGGGGGTGGCCGCTCAGGTACATCACGAGGGGGAGAGAGATATGCATCGCACCGCGATTGGCGCGTTGTTGGTTGCGCTGGTTTCGACCAGCGCGTTGGCCGACACGCTCAGGCTTGATCAGGATAGTTTTTCCGTGGGCAATGGCGGCTCATTCCAGGTCACACCCGTGACGGGGAATGCCGGGCGCGTGGGTTTGCCCGGCGACCTCTCGCCGACAACGTTTGAGACCTTCTGCGTAGAGCACAACGAGCAATTCCGGCCCGGCGCAATCTACAACTTTGCCATCAGCCTCGGCGCCACCAATGGTGGCGAGAGCGGGCAGACATCGCCAAACTTCGATCCGGTTGATCCGACCACCGCTTATTTGTATACCAACTTCCGCATGGGCACGCTGACCGGCTTTGATTATGGCGCGGGGCGCGCGGCATCGACCGGCGACCTGCAGCAGGCCATCTGGTTTCTCGAAGGCGAAGGTGGCACGAACAACGCGTTTGTGGCCCTGGCTCAGGGCGCGGTCACGAGCGGTGCATGGGCTGGGATTGGCAATGTCCGCGTGCTGAACCTCTCCAATCAGGAGTTCTCCTTTGCCCAAGATCAACTCACGCTTGTGCAGGAGATCCCCGCGCCTATGAGCGGCGCGGCCCTCGCGCTGCTCGCCTTTGGTGGGCGGCGTCGCAGCCGGTGAGGGTGAATCGCAGCCGTAACGATCGCGGCCATGTGCCGTGCAGCGAGCATGAAAAAACCCGCGCCAGGTGGCGCGGGCTTTCAGTTGACGACCATGATGGACCGCTTGACCCGCGTGGATCAGCGCTTGCTGAACTGGAAGCGACGACGCGCACCCGCCTGGCCG
>Ga0209591_10000552_pt1 | contig 48312 bp, 53 predicted proteins | sample MAT01_FD_187207 | JGI IMG/M metagenome (GOLD analysis project Ga0209591, IMG submission 187207) | Freshwater microbial communities from Lake Fryxell liftoff mats and glacier meltwater in Antarctica - MAT-01 (SPAdes) (version 2) | ecosystem: Environmental > Aquatic > Freshwater > Ice > Liftoff...
AACTTTCTTACCCATCAATTTAAACTTGACAGACTATTAACACAGATAAACAATAATTCGATCAATTAGTGTACCTCATAACTTCGGGAAGTGCTGTATATTGGTGGTTGCTAAAAAATCACCGACTAAATAAAGTGAACCACACAAAACGATTAAATCGTCTGTGGTTGCGGCTTCTAATGCTGTGAATAAATCTGGATGTATTTGGCGATCGCTTACTTCTGGACAAATGTTATAAGCTAAATTTGCTAAGTAGTCTAAATCGGCGGAAGTTCGACCAGGCGAAGGTTCTACTGATATTGGTACTAGAAAAAGGCGATCGCCTGGTCGCAGTAATGCGGCTAAAATATCAGCATGATCCTTATCGGAAAACATTCCCATAACCCAGTTGATGGGCTTATGGTTAACTGTATCTAAGCTATCGACATAATCGCGCAGTACTTGAGCGGCGGCTGTATTATGAGCGCCATCAAGTAATAATTTATGGTTTTTCCAGGTAGTCCATTGCATCCGCCCCGGCCATTGAGTTTTTGCCATGCCGTTGATTATGGCTTCTTCAGAAATCTGCCAACCTGACTGTTGGAGAATTTCTAAAGCAGCTAAAGCTAAAGCTGAATTAGTTAATTGAATTTGTCCCGCTAATGGCAATGGGTATTTAATTAATTTTGAATTTTGAATTGTTTGATATTCTGCCCATCCTGGGGCTAGTTGACGGGCGGGTTGAGGCGTAAAAATCGGGCATTCTAATTCTAAAGCACGCGATCGCACCACTTTCTCTGCCTCCGGTGGCAATGTTCCAATTACAACGGGACATCCATGTTTGAGAATACCTGCTTTTTCTCTAGCAATATCAGCAACAGTAGGGCCAAGTTGCTGCCAGTGTTCCCGGCTGATGGAAGTGATAATCGTAACCAAGGGTTCCAAGCAGACATTGGTAGCATCCAAGCGCCCTCCTAGTCCGACTTCCACCACAGCCACATCGACTTGCTGCTGGGCAAAATATAACCAAGCCGCCGCCGTAATTACTTCAAACTGAGTTGCTGATTCGTCCTCAGGGCGAATAACCGCTTGGACTTGTTGAAATAATTTGCTCAATTCTTCAGAGGAAATTGGCTGTTCATTTAAACAAATACGTTCCGTCCAATCGACTAAATGGGGTGAAGTATAGCGTCCTGTACGATAACCAGCTTCAGTAAGTACGGAGGAAAGATAGGCACAGACTGAACCTTTGCCATTAGTGCCAGCGACGTGAATTATTGGGATTTGGTGATGGGGATTGCCCAGATTTGCCAATAGGTTGACAATGCGATCGAGTCCCATACGGACACCAAAGCGTTGCAGGGGTTGTATTACAGAATCGATATCCAAGGAAGGGGGAGTGGGGGATGAGGCAATACGTTCGGTTAAGGTACATAGCCCTTAAAGATCCCCCTTAATCCCCCTTAAAAAGGGGGAAATAGAGCCATTCTTAGCCCCCCTTTTTAAGGGGGTTGGGGGGATCAAGTCTTATCCGAACCGTATTGGGGGATGAGGGAGACAAGGGGACAAGTGAGAAGGGGACAAGAGATACTAAACCCAATGCCCCATGCCCAATGCCCCATGCCCTATTAATGAATTTAAGCTTCGTTATCAAAAAAGCCTTGAATTTGTCTTAAAGCCGCAGCGCCAATATTAAACACTGCCCAGCTAGCAGCAATTGCGATTGGTGCTAAAACGATCGCTATACGGTAATCGATATCCATATCTAGAACTCCCCTCTTAAGTAGAAATTAAAGTTTTGTCAACTGCTCTCATTTTTATTTTTAGCTGAAGTGGGCAATTTTTCCCATTCTATATGTAAAGAATGTTTAAATTATTGCATATTGGGTATTGGGCATTGGGTTTAGTAGTCTCTCTTGTCCCCTTGTCCCCTTGTCCCCTAAGACTTGCTAAAGCCGATATCAGTACCCTTACCAGCATGAACTAAGGCTAACTTTTGATAACGTTTAGCGTGTTCAATGAGTTCTGCGGCTTCAGCCTCTGTTACTTGTCGTAACGCTTTGCCAGGAATCCCCACAACTAGGGAAAGAGGCGGTACATTTTTTGTCACCACTGCACCAGCACCGATAATGCTACCAGCGCCCACTCGTACCCCGTCTAAAATCACTGCGCCAATACCAATCAAACTTCCACGCTCAATGTAAGCAGAATGGACCACAGCGCGATGCCCTACGGTAACATGATCTTCTAAAATTGTCGGAAAACCAGGATCACTATGTAGAATTGCCCCATCTTGAATATTTGTGCATTCGCCAATTTCAATATGTTCAACATCTCCTCTAACCACTGCCCCATACCAAATGCTCACCCCTGCTGCTATATTTACCGAACCCATAACAACAGCATTGGCTGCGATGAAGGCAGCTTGAGAAAAATCGACAGATGTCCAGTAAGAAGCGGTAGACACGATAGAATATAAATATGGTACCCAGGAACACTGGAGAGATTCCAACCTTTGAGGCTGGTTGCACAACCAGGATATCACAGTGTCAAGCCTCTACAGTGAGGAAAACACTAGTAAACAACGTTCCTGCCGCAACACCGTGTCTGTGCAGCAGTGAGCAAGTAACCCAAAGTGGTGGAGCCGAAGTGTATAATCCAATCCACTGGTGCTGGTGAAGACAAAATTATGTTTGTACGCACTTCATGATGAATCCAGGTTTGCAGTACCCGATGTTTGGGCCTGAAATACAGTGTCCCCATTGTCGCCAGACTATTCCGGCGCTGACATTAACAGATACCTATTTGTGTTCGCGTCATGGTGCCTTTGAAGCTAATCCTAAAAATGGAGAGTTAATTCATTTGCAATCGGGGCGGCATTGGCGAAGGTGGAATAATGAATGGTATAGGCAGCATACTCATCCCGATGGTATTCGGTTTGAAATTCACGAAGCATTAGACAAGCTGTATACCCAAGGCTATCGAGCAACAAGAGTGATTATTGCTCGACGCTATCAAGAATTGATGACTGGCTATTTAGAACGCAGCACACCTTGGCGTTCTGGACAACAGGAAGATACTCCTGCGCGTTTGTATGGCTTACCTGTGGAGTTTAGCCCTGAAACCTCAGAAGATCCCTGTTGGGAAGTGATTAATTTTGACTTGGAAAAAGAGCCTGGTGTCCCTGTGCGCTACCCTTATTTCAGGTTGTTTGAGTAATGGTCATTGGTCATTGGTCATTGGTCATTGGTCATTGGTCATTGGTCATTGGTCATTGGTCATTGGTCATTGGTCATTGGTCATTGGTCATTGGTCATTGGTCATTGGTCATTGGTCATTGGTCATTGGTCATTGGTCATTGGTCATTGGTCATTGGTCATTGGTCATTGGTCATTAGTGAATAACAAAGGACTAAGGACTAAGGACTAAGGACTAAGGACTAAGGACAAATTATGCACCACGCTTCTATTCGGACTGCGAATATTCATCGAGCGATCGCTTTCTACGAATATTTAGGGTTTACAATTTCAGAACGCTTTACTACAGGCTACACCCTTGCTTGCTGGATGGAAGGATTGGGCGGCAGAATTGAACTGATCCAAATTCCTGAACCAAAACCAGCCCCAGATGCATTTGCTGATGAACATTATGTAGGGTACTATCATCTCTCGTTCGATTTAACTGAGATTACACCAGATTTGCCTAGCTGGTTGACAAATTTACAAGAACGTGTAGCATTAGCTGCTGAGAGTCAACCCGAAGAATTACAACCGTTGAAGATTCTTTTGGAACCGACACAACAGCAAATAGGCGATCGCATTTACGAAGTGGCTTTCATCGCCGATACTGATGGTTTACCCTTAGAATTCATCCGGGTTTTAGCAAAAGTAACATAATTTAGCTTTTTTATTTTTTTATTACCTTTGTTGCTAATATATTGTTTTTTGTATAGACCATGCTGTAGGGGTTTAGCATTGCTAAACCCTTACAACAGATGTGGTTCAAATAAATGAAAACTACGAAATTTCCAGATTGTATAAATATCCCTTGCCGTTATTACTTTTAAACTTATGGCTAGTAGCGGTTTTTTTGTTGAGCAATCAACCTGCTCATAGCCAACATCCAGCCATATCTAAGCAAAAAAAATATCAGTCAACCTTGGTAGCAAAAAGAATAATGTCCTCAACACTGACAGAAAATGTCCGCAAGACAGTGCTGGAAAATGGTCTAACTGTCCTGACAAAGGAAGTGCATACTGCGCCAGTGGTGACGGTGCAAGTGTGGTATAAGGTTGGCTCAGGCAACGAAGAAGCGGGCGTGAATGGCATTGCCCACCAGTTAGAACACATGATGTTTAAAGGCACTCTAAACCGTCCGATTCAATTTGGACGTTTGTTTAGTGCTTTAGGTAGTGATTCCAATGCTTTTACCAGCTATGACCAAACTGCATATTATAATACTGTGGAACGAAACAAGCTGAAAGCGCTTTTAGTTCTGGAAGCAGACAGGATGCAAAATTCTCAGATTGAGCCAGAGCAATTAGCGAGTGAGAAGCGGGTAGTAATTTCCGAATTGCAGGGTTACGAAAATAGCCCGGAATATCGCCTCAACCGTGCCGTCATGCAAGCAGTGTTTCCCAATCATGCTTATGGGTTGCCTGTAGGTGGCACCAAAGCTGATGTCGAAAAATTTGAAGTTGAGCAGGTACAGAAATATTACCGCAATTTTTACAGTCCCGATAATGCCGTCTTAGTGATTGTTGGAGATTTTCAAGCTGCAAATACCCTCGAAACAATTAAAGAGGTGTTTGGCAAATTACCGAAGAGGCAGGGGGCAGGGGGCAGGGGGCAGGAGGTAAAAGTTATTTCTTCTTCATCTTTCTCATCTCCGATAGTGTTGCGAGAACCGGGGGCAGGGCAGCTATTACAAGTTGTGTATCCGCTACCGGATGCAAATCAACCGGATGTCCCGGCGCTGGATGTGATGGATTACATCTTGACTGAGGGACGGAATTCTAGACTTTATCAGGCATTGGTGGAATCAGGTTTAGCTAGTGAAGTTACAGCGTCCGTTACCAGTTTGCGAGAATGTGGCTGGTATGAGGTGTTGGTGACGGCTGGAGCTAAACAAGATTTGAAAAAAATTGACTCAATGTTGAGTAGTGCGATCGCTAATTTAGCAGAAAAAGGCGTGACATCTGAGGAAGTTGAACGAGCCAAAACCCAATTAACAGCAGATGTAATTTTAAGTAACCGTGATATCACCTCTCAAGCAATGCGACTGGGCAATGATGAGACAACTGCTGGTGATTATCGCTACACAGACCGCTATTTGGCAGCTGTGCATCTGGTGAGCCCAACGGATGTTATTGCTGTGATTAATAAATATCTCACACAGGAAGCACGGACAGTAGGGTTTTTTGAACCAACCCAGAAGCAGATAACAGAGATTGGTCACAAACCAGACTCAGCCCAGACTACAGAGAATTTCTCACCTGGTGCACCTGTGCTTTTTTCTGAGGTAGTGAAGTACTTACCGCTTGTGGATTTGGCTACAGATGCGTTGCTTGCCGTCGTTGGTAAAGCCTCTCGTAGAGAAGACATCGCCCAAATGTTACCAGAGCAGTTTAAATTTACCAACGGACTGCGGATATTACTGTTACCTGATAATAGTACTCCTACTGTTACCCTGAGCGGCCACATTCAAGCTGGGACGGAATTTGATCCAGATAATCAAGCTGGACTGGCTACTTTTGTGGCAGAGAACTTGTTAAATGGCACTCATAGTAAGGATGTCTTAACTATTGCCAAAGTCTTGGCAGAACGAGGAGCGAGTTTAGACTTTGAAGCATATAACGAAGGCGTGCATATCGAGGGTGATAGTTTAGCAAAGGATTTGCCCATACTCCTGGAGATATTAGCAGATGTTGTCAAAAATAGTACATTTCCAGTCAAAGAGTTGGAACTGTATCGTCAACAAACTTTAACTGATCTGCAACATGAATTAGATGAGCCATCAGAAGTAGCCAGAAGAATATTTGTTCAGTCAATTTACCCGAAAAAACATCCCTTACACAACTTTCCCACAGAGGAGAGTTTACAGCAGATTCAGCGCCAGGATGTGATTGAGTTCAAAGCTAAATATTATCGTCCAGATACAACAGTGTTAGCGCTGGTAGGAGATTTTGATCTAGACAAAGTGCGATCGCTGATTGAAAATAAGTTTAGTAACTGGGAAGTTAGCGGCCAAGCACCCACAGTAAAATATCCCACCGTGTCAATGCCGGAGAAAATAGTGAGTCTCAACCCAGTGTTACCAGATAAAACCCAAGCTGTGACATATATGGGTTACACAGGCATTAACCGTTATGATCATCGGTTTCATGCAGCCTTAGTATTGAATCAGATTTTGGGAGGTGATACCCTATCTAGTAGACTAGGTGCAGAAGTGCGCGATCGCCAAGGTTTGAGTTATGGAATTTATAGCTACTTCCAAGCTGGGAAGAATGCCGGGACATTTTTGATTGAGATGCAGACTAATCCAGAAGATAGCATGAAAGCGATCGCTAGTACCCGCCAAATACTACAGCAAATCCATCAACAAGGTGTCACCGCACTGGAAGTAGAAACAGCTAAACGCACCCTCATCAGCAATTACAATGTTTCCCTGGCAAACCCAGAGGAATTAACAGATAGAATTCTGATAAATGAGGTGTATGGACTGGACAAAGTAGAATTGCACTCCTTCACTGATAAAATCCACAAAGTCACCCTTGACCAAGTTAATCAAGCGGCTCGTGAATTGCTTCATCCAGATAAAATCGTAGTCGTTACTGCTGGGCCATCTGTGTTAGCAGAGAAAAGTATTCGCTAATTGGGGACTAAGGAACACAAATTTAATAACGTGCAATTCTTATTTAACTTGGAATGGTGCGTTACGCTCCGCTAACACACCCTACTTTTGCACTTTATTTAATCCACATTCCTAAGGACAAATGACAAATGACAAATGACAATAATTAATCTAGCTCATCAGGATTCACGCCTAACTGACGCAAACGTTCTGCTAATTTTTCTGCTTTTTGTCTTGCTTGAGCCGCCTCTTGTTTAGCCGTAGCAGCTTCTTCTGTGGGTAGTGGAATTAATTCTCCTGCTAAGGTAAACCACCTTAACCACAACTTAGCAATATCTTGAAATGACCCCTGCCATAATCCCAAACTTAAACCCAAATCTGGCATTGGTAAACGTCCCTGAGTCAAATTCATCGGTTCATAGTGACCGCCTACTAGCTGAAAAGCTTGGAGTTCATCAGTATAACGACTAAAAACAATATAGTAGGGAATCCGCAGAATTCGTTCATAAACTTCCCATTTGCTGGGAGGTTTATCAGCTGCGTTTTTTTTCATCCCTAAATCTTCCGCTTCTGTACCTGGAGATAATAATTCCACTACCACAAAGGGATTTGCTGGCTCTTGCCAAGTTACATAACTTAAACGCAAGTCATCCCCTTTGTAGAGTTTTGATACTCCTACCACACCAAACCAATCTGGGCGCTTATACCATAAAGGATGCTGGAGATCATAGTAAAGATTAAGGTCAGCAGCGCTGTAAACTAATTCTGGATTCCAGATAGTGGGTTGAAAAGTTAAATATAAAAGTAAAGGCTGTAAAAAGTGAAAATCGTCTGGCAAACCTGGTTCCTCTGGGTTATCACTTGGTAAATCATACATCGTTGGTAGGGTTTCCCAAGGAGGAAGGGGAGGATCAGATTGAGGGATAAAGGGAGGAGAGGAAGTCATAAGGAGTTTAAGATGAAAGTGTGCAGCCAAAAAGAAGTTATGGCGCTTTTGATTCAAGTCCAACACATTAAGAGTAGGCGAATGTGTTATTCTATATACGTTAGCGGCTAAACTGGAAAAATCTCTATCAGCGATCAAAATAATTCAGATATAGATATTATTTCTCAAGTAATCTAGAAAAAGCATTGATAGTTTAGCGGCAGAGCCACAAGTATTAATTTCCCATGAACATTTTCAGTAACTTACTTTCTCAAACAACTCAGTCTGCACCCGCGAAAAAGCAACGCCGAGGAATTGAAATTAAATCGCCACGTGAAATTGAAATCATGCGGCAATCAGCGATTATTGTGGCAACTGTCCTAAAAGAAATTTCCGAGTTAGTAAAGCCAGGAATGACTACAGCTGATTTGGATGCTTATGCGGAAAAACGCATCCGCGAAATGGGTGCAACACCAAGTTTTAAAGGATATCACGGCTTTCCAGGTTCTATCTGCTCCAGCATTAACAATGAAGCAGTACATGGTATTCCTAGTCACAAGAAAGTGATTCGGGTGGGGGATTTATTAAAAGTAGATACAGGCGCTTATTACCAAGGCTTTCATGGTGATTCTTGCATTTCAATTGCTGTCGGTGAAGTAACTAGAGAAGCTGCTAAACTAATGTGCGTAGCAGAAGAAGCTTTGTATAAGGGGATTGAACAAGTTAAGGCGGGTGCATACCTTCTTGACTTAGCTGGAGCAATTGAAGACCATGTAAAAGTTAACGGCTTTAGTATAGTCGAAGAGTTCACTGGACACGGTGTTGGTCGTAACCTGCACGAAGAACCTTCAGTATTTAATTACCGTACCCGCGAGATGCCGAATGTTAAACTCCGTGCTGGGATGACGCTGGCAATTGAACCAATTTTAAATGCGGGTTCTAGACATACGCGGACGTTATCTGACCGTTGGACTGCGGTAACTGTGGATAATTCTTTGTCGGCTCAGTTTGAGCATACAGTGTTGGTGACGGAAACTGGTTATGAGATTTTGACTGACCGTTCTAAGGTGTAATTGTTAGTTTTTGAGAGAGGACAATTTACCTTTTTTAACGCAAAGGTTCGCGGAGGGAACCGCAAAGGAACGCAGAGAAGATTAAGGAGTTAAGCGGAAAGTTTAGTTTTGGATTATTTGACTGATAGCTGCATAATTAGTTTTATAAATAGGAAGAGTTTCTTTAGCCTGTATGGAGACAGAAGTACTCTCTGGAATTGTTTCTAATAAATTGATTGCCTGTTGCCATTTGTCTTTTGCTTGCTGCTTCTCTAATACTGAATAAGATGAATTTTGGAGAACTAAATTAGCTTCTATTGCTAGTTTTTGGGCTGATTCTAAGTTGGCTAAGGCTTTCTTTTCAAGAAATACTCTTTGACTGATAGCGTTATAGTTAATCCGATAGTAAGTCAGTTTATTGTTTGCCTGCTCATAAACTGATGTCTCAGCAGGAATACTATCTAATAAGTTTATTGCTTGATACCATTTAGTTTCTGCTTGTTGCCAGACTTTTAGAGTATGCGGTGGTTTTTGAGCTAGAAAAGAAGCCTCCATACCGAGTTTTTGAGCAGATTTAAAGTTGGCGATCGCACTCCCTTCTGGAGTTAAACTTGGACTAAACTGCTGTAATTGTAGACTTTGCTCTTTAATTTTCCAACCACCAAAACCCAAGATTAATAAACTTGAGGCTATAATCAAAGCCGAACGTACTATTTGTTGTGTCGAAAACTTTGGTACTATTTCTACTTTATGATTAATAACTGGTACTTTACTACTTTTCTGTTCAATCTTTTTCAAGGCTTGTTGTGTCTGTTCACTTAAATTATTACCCTGAATAATTAAAGCAGCAATTTCTTCTTGAAAAACATCACAGTCATTGAGAATATCTGTCAATTCCTGAAATTTTCCATGACTCGATATAATTAATTCGTGGTCATCATCTAACCACTCTAATGCAAAGCCAGATTTACCATAAAAAGCAGATACTCCTAGTATTATAGTTAATAAACTACTACTGTTTTTAATAGTATTAATAACATAATTTACCTTTTGTTGTAACTGTAATAATTCTTGTTGAGAATTACTTATTTTTTGAATTTTACTCTCTAAAATATTAGAGTTTTCACAGGCTAAGTTAATCTTTAAGCTTTCAGAAATTACCTGGAAATTGGCGGTTAGGCTTAGATGGTTAATATCAGAATTTAATTGGTTTACCAACTGAATATCACTAAGAATATCAGTGGCGATCGCTTGTAGAAAATAACCCCATTCAATCCAGGAATCAGTTTTTATTTGTAAATCAGTTAATGAGATTTTAGTTGCTGGGTTGCCAAACTTTTCCGCGATCGCTGGATCTATTAATCCAACACTAGAGATTGTAGCTATTCTAGGAAGTGTAGCGATCGCTGAGTTGTGAATATTCTCAAATCTCAATTCCTGAGCAATTAATTTTTTAAGATTCCGTAGTTGTTCCTGAGCATTATTGATCAGGATAATTTGTTCCATGATTTCATTAGAATCGCCAAGACTCAGTTTGAGACTCTGAATCAGTTTTGGCAGTTCACTAACAAGTATTTCTAGGTTAGCCATAAATAGCCCTTAGGCATTTGTCGAAAGTTTATGCAAAACAATTAAAATGGTTTGAGTAAGAACGTAACCACGCTATTGCATCTAAGCGTCCTAGTTGATTGACAAATCTCAGGAGCTATAAAATGTATAGTTCCCGGAAATCCTGCTAAAGTAACAATTTGAGTTTCAAAATCCCAGAGAAAAACAAAACTACCCATTCACTAACCTATGAATGAAGTTGATTTAGCATTTACCCCAGCACTAGAGTTGGCGCAATTAATTCGTCGCCGGGAAGTATCACCGCTAGAGTTGGTGGAAATATATTTAGAAAGGATTGGGCAGTTGAATCCCCAATTAGGAAGTTATTTTACGGTAATGGCAGAAGAAGCGATCGCAGATGCCAAAACCAAAACAGAATTATTGACAACTACCTCAGAACTACCGCCATTTTTTGGTGTGCCGATTTCCATTAAAGACCTCAACGCTGTAGCAGGTGTTACCTGTACTTTTGGAAATCCGGCATTACTGAACAATATCCCTAACTATGATGATGGGGTTGTGACAAGGATTAGGCAAGCTGGATTTACTATTCTCGGTAAAACAGCCACTTCTGAATTGGGTTCATTGCCTTACAGCGAACCTACGGGTTTTCCCCCAGCCAGAAATCCGTGGAATTTAGAATACACCTCTGGCGGTTCCAGTGGTGGCGCGGCGGCGGCAGTAGCAGCAGGATTGTGTGCGATCGCTCAAGGTTCTGATGGTGGCGGCTCGATTCGGGGGCCTGCGGCTTGTTGTGGTTTGGTGGGAATCAAGCCATCAAGGGGCAGGGTGAGTAAAGCACCCGTAGGCGAACGTCTGGCTGGAATTGCCGCCAACGGACCGATCGCCCGGACTGTCGCTGATGCTGCTGCCCTTTTGGATGCCATATCTGGTTATACTACAGGCGATCCTTACTGGTTGCCAGATCCCGAACCATCATTTCTCGCCGCCACTCAGACAAAACTCGGTGCTTTGCGAATTGCTTTTGACACGAGCATTTTTCCTTTGGGAGAAGCTGATACCAATTGTCAGCAGGGTGTCCGACAAACAGTCCAGTTATTAGAAGAACTCGGTCATCAAGTTGAACAGAAATCCCCAGATTTCAGTGGCTTAATTGAACCATTTCAAATCGTTTGGCAAGCTGGGGTAGCTGCGTCAGGACTTCCTGCTGAAGCTTTACAACCTGTGAATCGCTGGCTATTTGCACGTACAGGTTCTGTTGTTGAGTATATGCAAGCAGTTTCCCAAATGCAGATAGTAGCACGGCAGATTGTGGCGTTTTTCGATACCGTGGATGTGCTGGTATTACCAGTTTATCTACATTCACCTATCCGCGTTGGGGAATGGGCTTCTCTAAGTCCAGAAGAGACATTCCAAAATATTATTCAATGGGTTGCTCCTTGTCCACCTGCTAATGCAACTGGACAACCAGCGATCGCCATTCCTGTAGGCTTTGATAGTAATGGTTTACCCATCAGTGTACAGCTAATTGGCAAACCTGCGGCTGAAACCACACTCATCAGCCTAGCAGCACAATTAGAAGCGGCTAACCCTTGGATTGGGCATCGTCCAGCCTTGGCAACATAATTCTAAGGTTTATTTACGATTTCCCCTTTTCAGTGGAACTCTTGCTGTTTCTTGCTCATTAAAAGCCTGATTTAAATTAGAAGTTTTTCCTGTCGATGATAGATTCTTAAACAGGAGCTTTAGTGTTCGAGTAATAGTTTTAAGAATTTTCATTTTGCTGGCAGTGGGCTTTTCATCGTATCTCAAAACCATTGGAATTTCTACGATTTTTGGTTTGAGGACTTTGGCTTTCAGCAGTAAATCTATCATGCAAGCAAATCCACTTTCGGTAAATAAACTGTCCCCATAATATCTATCCAGTTTACTGACGAAAGTACGGTTATACAGCCTGTAACCACAAGTGTAGTCTCTGACACCTGGTAGATGGGCTGCAATTCTAAAAAGCCAGCTGGCTCCGTAACTCATTATCTCTCTAAATTTTGATAAACCTATGACTTTAGAGCCTTTTCGATATCTGGATGCGATCGCAATATCATAGCTACCAGCTATCATGGTGTCATACATTTTGATTAACAATTCTGGCGGTTGAGTGTTGTCGCAATCCATCGCAGCTAAAAAATCGCCTTCCTTAGAAATTTCTAAGAAAGTCATGAAACCTGTTTTAATTGCTTGACCTAAACCAGCATTTTTGGGGTGTTGTACTAATTTCAGCCATATACCCAGTGATTGAGATTCATCTATTGCAGTCTGTGCAGTTGCATCACGACTGCCATCATCAATAAGAATCAATCTTATCTCCATATTAGAGATTTGCTGCAATGTCTGAAACTTTTTGAACAAGGGGCGAATTGATTCTTGCTCGTTGTATGCGGGTAAAAGAACAAAAAGACTCATAAAAACCTCCTATTATTTTTAAAATGCCATTACTTAAATTTCAATAATTCAGTAATGTTGATTTATTGAGAAATTCATCGACGTGTCGCACGACTGCGTTGTTGTTGACGCTATCATTGACCAACTGCGAGGTATTGACGACAAAAAAATCATCGTTTTCAGTACTCACTTTTGGAACAAGATTTGAATAGTCTAAAACTTGTAGTGGCTGTACTTTAATAGCTCGATTAATGTGCGCTGCGACAATATCATCTGTTTTGAGTTCTGGGAACATCAAACGTATACCCTGGAAAAATACTTGGCGCAATTCATCATCTGGCTGTTTTAACAACGGGTCAGTAGAAAGTATATATTTTGGTAGGAATGTCATATGATATCCTTCTGTCTCTTGCAAAGAAACTAGGTTGCTCATACCGATGACTCCGGTAAAAGGAATATTTTTATCGGCAATATTTACTACGTAATAAGGAACCAGAGCCTTGCGAGTAATAAGTACCATGCAGATTACACCTAAATACTCTACTGTCTCACGAGTATTGGAAACTTTTACCAGTTCGTTAGCAACAATCTGTTGCAGGATATTAACTGGCCCAGTAAAAATAACTTTATCAAAGTGTTCCTTTTTATCCTGATATTCTACCCACATTCCACCCTCTGGATTAGGTGCGATATATTTCACCGTCACACCTGTATGGATATTACCTCCAGCCGCGTAAATTAATTTTTCTAAATGGTCAAAAACAGTTTTGTAACCGCCAGAGACATAACCAAGTTGTTCTTTATTTAATGAAGAATCGCGCGCCGAAAATAGTCGTTTGATATAAGCCCAGATGAAGACAGATGAGATTCGTTTATAGTTCTCTCCTAATTTCGATAGAAGCAAGGGTTTCCAGAGCTTTTCGTATGTATTTTTACCACCAAGTTTCAATAGCCAATCTTCAACTAAAATTTTCTCCAAGCGCCGCCAGTTACTAAGACGGGAACCATACAGTAGAGTAAAAGCTAATCTGATTTTACCTATAAGTCCAAACAGAGGAAAGCGCAAAAATTCTATAGTGTTACTGATAGAATAAAATTTTTGATTGTCGTAAAACCCTGTTAAACTTCGATGCCAACGCAGTTTATCTCCAAGACCAATATCTCTAATAAAATTTATTAAGTGGGTATCAGAAGGTAAAATAACGTGATAAAAACGATCCCAGGTAAATAACCCATAATCATGATAGGTGGTCAATCCACCGAGTTGTTTGTTGCTATCGAAGACAGTTACTGTGTGTCCTTTATGTGAAAGACGTTGTGCTAATACTAGCCCAGTTATGCCTCCGCCAATAATACCTATATTCATAAATAAAATTTGGATTGCTAGAAGGATGTTTTTGAGATTTATTTTCAGATGTCGTTAATATTAATTAACCTCTGTAATTACCTCTTTAGCTATTAGTTTACAACAAGAACTACGCCAGTTATAATTACGGAAATTCCTAACCACTGGCTAAATATAATCTCCTCTTTTAAAACATAGCGAGAAGCAATCGGTACAAGGGCATACATTAATCCTAGAACTGGAAATGCTTGACTCAGAGGAATTATCCGCAATACATAAAGCCACAATATAGTCATAAATGTATAGCAGATAAACCAAATTAGAAAATAACGAGAGAGTAACAGATTTCGGATAGATGCGCTTGCTCCTTTAATTGGGCTAGAAATGTGAAATCCATACTTTAGTGACAGGTTAGCTGTTGTTCCTAATAAAACTACAAGCATTAAAAGTAGCCAAGTAATGATGTTCATTTGTCAATACTTTTTGTGGAATTTACTATAGAAAATTTAAGTGGAATAACCACTAAAAGAACACCTAGAAAAATAGTCATAACTCCTGCTATTCGAGTTGGTGTAATCACCTCATTAAAAAAGTAGTATGAACCGAAAAGTATCCCGACGTAGTTTAAGCTAGTTAGTGGATAAGCAATACTCAATTTTACAGATCGCAGAGCCAATATCCAATTTGCTATTCCTAAGCAGTAAACAGTAATAGATAATACTAATTGTTGAATAAATGACCAAGTAAATAGTCCTTCATTCATATTGCTCATGGTATGCTTCATCAGCAATTGTCCAGAAATACTAAATAAAATACTGACAAATAGGATGATATAAGGAATTATTTGAAAACGTGAAACTTGCGACACAGATTTCATAGTACATTTGCCTCAATCGAAGTAGTAGGTATAAACACAAATTTGCCTATGACAAAACTTATCTAGCAATGTAATATGCGGTCACTAAACTTATATTTGACCTCCATATTCAACAGAGAACTCTACAGGTTTCTAGGGAACTTTATTGAATGTTAAAATTGAGTTCTTAACAACTGTAAGGAACGCAAATTTAATAACGTGCAATTCTTATTTAACTTGGAATGGTGCGTTACGCTCCGCTAACACACCCTACTTTTGCACTTTATTTAATCCACATTCCTAACCGCTGATTTAAATTAGTCTTGTTTAGCTTTACTTGATTGCGTTTTATTCCACATAAATTTATAAATTTATCAAGAGTTTTTTAAAGATTTAATGTTAAATCTAATTACTCAACTAGAATACCACGAGAAAACCGTGTTGTAAATTTATCGTGACACTTCATCAAAAATTTATTTACCAAAAATATATTTAAACAAAAACTTCATAAAATCGAAGCTTTTATTAATAGGAATACTAAATCAATTGTGAAGAATCTTAAGTAGCGTAAAGTTGACACTGCCAAGGGTCACTCTTCTCAACGCGGCAAACCCCGATTGTTAATCAATATTTCATCAAGACCATACTTACACGCAAGAATTTCCCATAGGGAAATTACCAACAGAACTTATGCATTGACAAATGAGACAATACATGAAGTAGAAAAACAAGAAAAAATACGCGATCGCTAGTCCGCAGGGGACTTGAAAGACGGATAATTTAGTTCATCTCTATAAGTGGGTTCGGACTATCAGAGCGACTACCAAGCCATCCCAGGCATTGTGTGACCTTAACACTTACACTCTGTTAATACTTTCAGAATCAAAGTATCCAGGCTGCACACCTTTGGCAGACATCATGGAAGATTTGTCTCATGATAGTGTCAAAAGATTTTTGCTACGTGAGCGGTATGAACCTAAAGATTTATTTGATGAAGTTAGGCTGCACATCAATTTGGTAGGCGGTACAAAAAGTTACGATGAGACAGTACTGGCAGAGTTTAAGGAATTACACTCAATTCGTTGGGGAATTGAATGTTACCACAGAGCTATCAAACAAGTGTGTGGTATTGAACGATTTATGGTGAGCCAGTGCGTTGGGCGGCTCTGCCGACTTGAAGCAACTGGCGAACCCGTAAGGGTGAGAACATTTGAGGCTATTAAAACTCATTTCTTCAGTGCCATTCGCGCCTTTACACAGTTAGAATTAATGCGATCTGAAGAGTTAATTGAAAACTGGTATGAACTCCAAATAAATTTATGTCTTGTCTTCAGGTGGCTCGTGACTTCATTCTGGAACATCTTAAACAAAAGGTGGGCTTGAATGCACATGGTCAAATTCTTGTCAATGCGTAAGTCCTGACCAAGTTCCGTTTTTGAGGGTATTCCTGGATTGGCTCTTTCTTGTAGCTTCAGTTTATTTGGACTCATTTTCCTGTAAAAGTCTGTTAGTAATAAAGAAGACAATGATCAATAATCCAAGCTGGAGCTGCCAGGGTGCTAATACTAGACTTACAATCAAGCTAATAGCTGCAAAAAAACCCGAAATATATGCAATTTCATCACTGCTCTTTTTAAAGAAGTAGCCAGTGAATAAGGCGGTACACAATGGTATCAGAAAAAACAAAGGCATTTTACTTACCTCCAAACTAAAAGTTGTAGTGCCTATAAAATAAATTAAAATTGTTTTTGGAATTGTGGCTAATTCTACTACCAATAAGGTTTTAGGTACAACACTTGCTCGAAATAAATATTATGAAAAGTCAAAATTACGCAATCTCACTATCTTACACCAGTTGCCACTATACTTTAAGTCTTTTGGCGGATGTTTGTTTACAAGTCGGGAAACGCATCAGCTAGGTTATACAGACTTTTGTTGCTTTGCGGATTTAAAAAGGTTTGAAACTAGATAGGTAAATTAGCTGAAAACTTTGGGCTTGCATCGGAAGAATGATCTAAGATATTACCTTTAGGAGTAGCATTTTCATCTGAGACACCTAATGCTGAACATTCCTCAACTACTGGCAACTGAAATAAACCTCAAACCCCATCAGGTGCAAAACGCGCTGGAACTTTTGGCGGAGGGTGCAACGATTCCCTTTATTGCACGTTACCGCAAAGAGCGCACCGATGAGATGAATGAAGTGCAACTACGTGAACTGGCTGAGAGATATACTTATTTAACAGAACTGGAAGAACGAAAATCGGTGATTTTGAATGCGATCGCTCAACAAGGTAAACTTACTGATGAACTCAAAGCCAAAATCGCATCCTGTCTACAAAAAACCGAACTTGAAGATTTATACTTACCCTATCGACCAAAGCGACGCACCCGCGCCACCATCGCCAGAGAAAAAGGACTTGAACCACTGGCCGAGTTCATCAAGTCGCTAAATGTCAAAAATGCTGCAACAGCTTCCCTAGAGGAAGAAGCAGCTAAGTATATTTCTGAAACTAAGGGAGTAAAAACAGCAGAAGAAGCGCTCAAAGGTGCTGCTGACATTTTGGCGGAAGAAGTGGCGGAAAAAGCTGAGTTACGCGCATATATCCGCGACTATCTTTTAGAGGAAGGGGTATTTGTCTCCCGCATCAAAGATGATTATCCCGAAGGTACAACCAAATTTGAGATGTACCGTAACTATCAAATTCGCGTCAAAAATATTGCACCCCACAATATGTTAGCTCTGTGTCGGGGTGAAACTGAGAAAGTATTAAACTTTGAAATTGCTTTTGATGACGACACGGTACTTTACTATCTTGAGTCGAAAGAAATTAAAACCAAAGTCCAGACAATTCGGGATTTTTATCAGCCGATGCTGAAGGATGCCTTCAACCGTTTGATGAAAGTCTCTCTAATGGGAGAGGTAATTTCTGAGAAAAAAGTATATGCAGATGTAGAATCAATCAAGACATTTGAAACTAATCTGCGAGAGTTGCTGCTGTCTGCACCAGCCGGAATGAAACCAACGCTGGCGATAGACCCTGGATTTAGGACTGGGTGTAAAGTTGCTGTCCTCGACCAAACGGGGAAATTTTTGGAATACCAAGCGGTATTTCCCCACCAAGCGGCTGAACAACGACTAAAAGCAGTACAAACTGTCAAAAATCTGATTGAAAAGTACAAAATTGAGTTAATCGCCATTGGTAACGGTACAGCGTCCCGCGAGACAGAGGAATTTGTCACGCAGGTATTACAAACCATAGAACCCAAACCAGTTAAGGTGATGGTGAATGAGTCAGGCGCATCTATATATTCTGCAAGTATTGTAGCGCTCGAAGAGTTTCCCGATTTAGATGTTACTGTGCGCGGCGCTATTAGCATCGGTCGCCGTTTGCAAGACCCTTTAGCAGAACTTGTAAAAATCGATCCCAAATCCATTGGTGTGGGACAATATCAGCACGATGTCGATCAAAAGTTGTTAAAAAAGAAATTGGATGACACCGTAGAAAGCTGCGTCAATTACGTCGGTGTGGACTTAAACACCGCCTCTAAAGAACTTCTGACTTCCGTTTCTGGGATTACAGCAACAGTTGCCAATAACATTGTCGCCTATCGCAACCAGCATGGAGCCTTTAAAAATCGCCGACAACTCTTGAAAGTTGCGAAATTGGGGCCGAAAGCCTTTGAACAAGCAGCAGGTTTTTTGCGGATTCGCGGTGGTGACAACCCATTAGATAATACAGCAGTGCATCCAGAGAGTTATTCTGTAGTAGAAGCGATCGCATCTGATCTAAATGTGCCATTAAATCAGGTGACACAAATTGCCGAAAAACTCAAAAAGACCAACCTAAAGAAATATGTTACCGATAGCGTTGGCGAACCTACACTGCGCGACATCCTCAGCGAACTAGAAAAACCAGGTAGAGACCCCCGTGCAGAGTTTAAGTATGCCACCTTTAAAGAAGGAATTAAGGAAATCAGGGACTTAAAGGTGGGAATGGAACTAGAGGGAATCGTGACGAATGTCGCCAACTTCGGTGCTTTCGTTGATATCGGCGTACATCAAGATGGCTTGGTGCATATATCCCAACTGGCTGATAGATTCGTAGATGATCCAAATAAAGTTGTCAAAGTTGGACAAGTTGTCAAAGTGCAAGTGTTAGAAATCAACGAAAAACTAAAGCGGATTAGTTTGTCGATGAAAGCAGTTAAACAATGATAGGCCTAATGGTAGAAGTAAATTCTATCTTGCTAGAGAGGTGAAACTCTAACAGATAGTTAAAGATGAGATAAGAAGCTTCAAACAAAAAATCTTTAATTGTTAGGTAAAAACAATGTTGACTCCATTATTAACCGCCCTAGCTACAGCTTTGAGCCTGTTGATTGTTGATTTAGTTGTTCCAGGCGTTAATATTGCTAATTTTCCCGCAGCTTTGATTGCCGGTTTAGCAATTGGTCTAATTAACGGTTCCTTTAAACCAGTTCTGTCCGCTCTTTCTCTACCACTTAACTTTCTCTCATTTGGAGCATTTTCGCTCATCGTCAACGGTTTTTGTTTCTGGTTAGCATCAGTGCTAGTTCCAGGCTTCTCAGTTAGCGGAATTATCGGTTTTCTTCTTGGGCCAGTAATTCTATCTTTTGCTAACACCTTCATTAACAACTATTTTGTTGAAAGAAACCTATTAACCAGCAGTGGTGATATCCGAACCCAAGAGAAATTACCCTCCTGATTAACTATCAGCAGGAGTAGAAACGCTACTTGGATTATGTCTCTACTACGCATAACCAAATATCCGAATTAAGATAATTCATTAGGTGGATTTCCTAATTCGGTATCTTCAAGATAATGTAATTAAACAAAATCACAAAGTCGTAACATCATCATGAAATTAGTTCGTTTTCTTCTAGGTTTGGTAGTGCCTCCTTTAGGCGTTTTCTTGACAGTTGGAGTTGGACCAACTTTGTTTATTAACATTTTACTTACAGCTCTAGGTTGGATACCCGGTAGTATTCATGCAGTTTGGGTTATTGCCAAACATGAAGAACAACTTAATGAACAGGGACGTATTTACTAATACGCAAGATTAATTTTAGAGGTTTTCAATTAAGTAGGGTGCGTTAGATGGAACATCCAACGCACCACTTTTATGTGTAATACCAATTTACGAAAATCTTGATACATATAGATTTTTCGTAGGGGTTTAGCATTGCTAAACCCTTACCCACGTATTTGTAACATTATTAAAGTGAAATGGTATAAAATCTGCCGTTGTATTAGGCGTATATTTCGATATGATTTGTAAGTAAAAACATTTCTGGAAAGTCCTTAACATACTGGTGTAGAAAACAAATGCGTTACAGCTTAAGCCGTAACGCAATGGTATTTATGAGCGGTTATAAAAAGGAGCTGCAAATAAATTCTAAGCAGTCTATTTATGAATAGTATCCCGCTCTTTATTAGTAGATTCTTTATCTTTGAACAAATCAGCAGCTGTTAAGAGTAACTGCCTCAATGTTTGTTTGATTTGGCGTTCTTTCCTCGCTAGAGATGTACCAGCTTCACCTAATTGATCTTCTAGTTGCGATCGCTTTTCTCCTACCTGTGCAGCCATAGCTTCTGCTTGAGGACGAGCTTTATCATACCAGTGTTTAGCCTCATCTAGATAATCTTGAACCTCCATAGAACGTCCGCCATAGCGTGCAGCTATATTAGCTCGGACAATGGCTAGCTGCGCTTGTAGTTGCGCGTAACGTTTCTTTAACAATGTCGCTTCTTCGCTATCTTTAAGGGTATTGACAGCATAATCAATGGCAGTTTTGGTAGTAGCAGTTTTTTCCTTACCTGTCTCTTCAATCTCTGCCAAAATTACATCAACCTCTTGTTGGAGTTGTTCTTCTTCACCATCCAGTTGAGCCTGTAGTCGCTTGATATCTGTTTGAGTTTTAGCAATGGCTTCGTGTCTTTGACTGTTAATTCCTTCTAACGCTCCTTCAATAGAAGCTGTCACTTCATCTTTAAGTTCGCTACCTTTTTCTTGGAAGTTTTCAATTACAGCAGAAACTGCATCTCTAACAAGGCTACGAAGTTCAGTAGAACCTTGTTTGAACTCAGAAGCTACTTGAGTAACTGCCGATTTAACAATTTCTCGAATCCGATCAGTTCTTAATTGTCCGGTTTCTTTAGCTTGTTGCAAGTCGGATTGAATTTGTTGTTTGATATTGTTAGGCATTTTTAACTCTGGAGATTTAGCTAATTTGGATAAAATTTTCTAGACGTATTCCTACACTCATATTATGGCGTAGTCAGATTGGGCTAGGCACTTCCTTTAGATAGAAAATTACAGCACCAAGGAGGTGATGTGTAATATGTTGCCCATTTATGAGATGATGAATATTTGTTGGTAGTAATTGAGAGTAAAATATGTGGCAAGTAAATATTACTTGTTCGGGTGATGCTTGGAAGCAGTATGCTACTGAATTTAAAGCGATCGCAGATAAGTATCAAGGGGAATTGATTGGTTCTAAAAAATTACCAGATGGTACGCGCATCATGTCATATAAAATTGAAGATGTTAGCGATGCCGAAGCTTTTCAGGAAGATTGTACAAATTTTACTGGATTTACAACTGACTTTGAATCCTTGTAGTATTGCTCTGGTATTTATTTCTGATAATCAAGTCTGTCCAAATCAGGAGAAGGTATTGAAAAAAATACTAACGATGATATTAGTAACATTTTTGTTATTGATAAGTACTTTCACCCTGCCTGCTAGTGCAGCAGAAACAGTTAACGGTGAACAAATATTTAGCGTTCATTGTGCTGGTTGTCATATCAACGGCGGTAATATAGTCAGACGAGGTAAAAATCTCAAAAAGCAAGCGCTGAAGAAATATGGTATGGCTTCAATAGAAGCAATTACATCCATAGTTACCAATGGTAAAAACAATATGTCAGCCTACAAAGATCGCCTCACCGAACAGCAAATTGAAGATGTTTCTGCTTATGTTCTCGAACAAGCTGAAAAAGACTGGCGTTAACAAGTTAGGAGTTAAGAGTTAAGACTTTAGCAGTTATTAACTCTAACAGCCCTAAATCATTCATAATAAAATTAAGAAGGCTGTAGAAACCTGCTTGTCACCTCACTAATTATTAACTTTTCTCACTCCTAAGAGACGCGATTAATCGCGTCTCTACTCACTCCTAAACTTGAAAATGAACTTACCCGCAGCTAGCCGTCTCCAATTCACTCCCGATTTAAACATTTGCCGCATATTAAATGGGATGTGGCAAGTGTCTGGCGGACACGGACACATCAACCACCAATCTGCCATTCAGACTATGTTCAAATATGTAGATGCAGGTTTTACCACTTGGGATTTAGCAGACCACTATGGCCCCGCAGAAGACTTTATTGGTGAGTTTCGTTGTCAACTAATTGATACTCGTGGAAAAGCTGCTTTATCTCAGATACAAGCCTTTACAAAATGGGTGCCTCGTCCTGGCAAAATGACGAAAAAACTTGTTGAAGAAAATATTGATATTTCCCTGAGAAGGATGAATGTAGAATCGCTAGATTTAATGCAATTCGACTGGTGGGAATATCAGGATAAAAATTACTTAGATGCCCTCAAATATATGGCAGAACTTCAAACTGAGGGTAAAATTAAACATATAGGTTTAACTAATTTTGATACAGAGAACTTGAAGATTATTATCGAAGTAGGTATCAAAATTGTTTCTAATCAAGTGCAATTTTCGCTGGTTGATCGCCGTCCCGAAGTTAATATGGTGGAGTTTTGTCAACAGCATGATATAAAGCTTTTTACTTACGGTACGCTTTGCGGCGGTTTATTATCAGAAAACTATTTGGGTAAACCTGAACCGGGAGAATTTGATCTGTCTACTGCTAGTTTGAAAAAATATAAAAATATGATCGATGCTTGGGGTGGTTGGCAATTATTTCAAGAGTTGCTAGCTATCCTTAAAGAAATTGCTAATAAGCATGGGGTAAGTATCTCCAACGTGGCAGTGCGTTACATTTTAGATCAGCCAACTGTGGGAGGTGTAATAGTTGGTGCCAGACTTGGGGTATCTGAACATATAGAAGATAACGCCAAAGTATTTAGTTTTAGTTTAGATGCAGACGATCGCGATCGCATCAATGCAGTATCACGCCAATCACGCGATTTGTACCAACTCATCGGCGATTGTGGCGACGAATATCGGCGATAACTTCAGGAATTGGGTGATAATACGGTGAAGGTTACTGTGCAAACTACTGCTGTCAGCCATGCCCCTAAACTTCACCTTCGCCCTCAGTCAACAGCAGACTTTTGAACTGCGCTGTGATTATGGCTCACGTCGCCTGGATAAAACGGAGTTAGCAGCACTGATTGATCTGTGTGAGCAAAATTACTATGCTCAACAAAACGATAGCTTACTCTATCTCACCCAGTTGGGACGGCAACTTTATCAATGGCTGGATGGTAAAGAAGGATGGCTGAGAAAGGCGCTGGATGAGGCGGATGAGCAAACGATTCTTCTAGATTTGATTAAAACCAGCGAAGTGCAGGGGTTGAACCCAGAAACAGAACGGGTGGCCTTGGGATTGGCACATCTGCCTTGGGAATTGCTGCATGATGGCATTGGGTTTTTACTGCAACGTCAAAATATCTCAGTTTTACCAGTGCGTTCTGTACAGCAGCGTCAAACCCAAATCATTGGCGTGCAAAATCGCCCCTTGCGCTTGCTGTTTATGGCGACTTCTCCTGAAGATGCGAAGCATCAAGACTAGATAAGGTGCTGGAGGCTGCTAAAAATGAAGGAGGGCGATAACGAGGTTCAGTATCCAGGCAATTGAAACAGTTAGTGCTGGAGGAAGATACTACAGTTCAAGCCTTACTCATAAAAAAGCAAATAGAAAAACTACTTGTACAACTGGAGGCACTGACAACTGTTGAGTAACTTGTTAAATGATGTTGGCTATTATACTTAAATAAATTGTGCTTCTACTATATCACTATTAATTTCATGGAAGCTTTACCCGATAATTGGGCAGATATTCAACCTGATACTGTATATCTTTCAATCAGTGGTTTGCTAGTTTCATTTGGAAGTGAACAAATAAAGCTGGGATTAAAATATGATCAGAATGGGAAACATCTAAAAGCCATTGAGAAAGGGCTTGTACCCCCTCGCGGTAATGTTGGGTTGGTGGCTTCCCAAGAATCAGGCTACGATTTTAAATCTAAAGTCTTAGGTAAAGGTGGCGACCGCCGATTTCATGCAAAATTCATTGATGGTATATTACACTTCCCTGGTTTGGTAACAGAACATTAAACCCACATAACTATGGCAAGACTAGAATTAAAAAATCATCAAGTCTGGCGAGATTTAACTGAAATATTAGAAAATTTAGATGCCAATATTCTTGTTCAAGAACATCTTAACCAATGTGATTATAAAGTGTGTGGTTATTGGGATGAACAAGATGAATATTATGAAACAATTACGTTGCCTCCTAACCTAGAAGCCGAATTAGTTAGCAGTTCAATTGGTGTTACTCACCAAGAACGTTTTTTACAACTAAAGTTTTCGCTCATAGCTGCTGATGTTGATAATACAAAAACAGCAAGTAATAAAGGACAAAAACTTGGTGAATTAGTTCTTGTTTATGATGAAAATCTAGAATTTGTTGATGAGAATTGGCTTTTAGATGTCGATTCTCCAATGCTTGTGAAGTGTTTCTCTCTTAAGTGTAGCGATCACATATAAGCGGCTTTTATGTTTCCAGGCTGAAACGTTGATTATTTGGTAAAAAGCCAGAGATGCATAGCCATCTAGATTGATAAGCCCAGCTTAACTCCCAATTCTTCTGACAAGCAGTAACGAAATAATCAGCATTTGAGCCTTGTACACCGGAATGTTCTTCTTGTTCTAGGTATGCAAGAAAAAGCTCGTAAATTTTCTCGCTCGACTCTCTAGCAATATCAGGAGTTTTAAACCGCCAGTAAGGAAGAATTTCTGATTTATATGGTTCTACTAAAAGTACACCCCTGCTCACCCTTGCCAACACCATAGAGTTCAGGATGTTGGCGAAAATCAATAATTTTAAAGTCCTAGAATAATCAAAAGCCATGATAGATTTTATTAGTAATAGTAAACTTTCAGAAAAAAGTTCAACTTCTATCTTAGTAAAGAGATTTTGTTCACTATGCTATCTAACACCCAATCCGTGAACAATGTCCTTGCGCCAGGAAATCTGCGTAAAGTGCATCACATTGCCCTCAACGTCCAGGATATGCAAGCTTCCCGCTACTTTTATGGCACAATCTTGGGCTTGCATGAACTCACAGGCGACGAAGTACCTGCAACCTTGGCGGAACTTGTCGCATCTGGGAAAGTAGCCAACTTCATCACCCCCGATGGTACGATTCTCGATTTATTTGGGGAACCCGATTTAACACCACCAAATCCAGACCCAGAGAAGACTTTCACTAGAGCATACCATCTCGCCTTTGATATAGATCCGCAGTTATTTGAGCAAGCGGTGACAGTGATCAGAGAAAATAAAATAGCGATCGCACATGGTCCAGTCACTCGTCCTACAGGTAGAGGTGTGTATTTTTACGATCCAGATGGCTTTATGATTGAAATTCGTTGCGATCCAGAAGTGCATTAAATAATTATTTGTCAGCGAACAAAAAACGGGAAGTACTTCTATGACAGCACTAACATTAAACCTTAATTCGATTATTAAACTGACAATAGAGCAGTTTTATCATCTGTGTGAAGAAAACCCCGATTTAAAATTAGAACGCAATCCCCAAGGAGAATTAATCATAATGCCACCAACAGGAGGAGAAACTGGAAAAAGTAATGTTAATTTAATTCTGCAATTAGCATCGTGGAATGAACAAAAGCAACTAGGCGAAGTTTTTGATTCATCAACTGGATTTACTTTACCAAATGGTGCTGACCGTTCTCCTGATGTTTCTTGGGTGGAGAAATCTCGTTGGGATAGTTTGACTAAAGAACAAAGAGAAAAGTTTATTCCTTTATATCCTGACTTTGTAATTGAAATAATGTCGCCATCTGACACTTGGAGAAAAGTTCAAGAAAAAATGCATGAGTATATATCAAATGGTTGTCGTTTAGGTTGGCTGATAAATCGAAAAAAACAGGAAGTAGAAATTTATCGTCCTGGACAAGATGTGGAAATTTTAAAATCACCTCAAACTCTTTCTGGAGAAAGTATTTTACCTGGTTTTGTACTCAGTCTGAAAAAAATTTGGGGATAATTAGGAAACTCATGCAAATATTTAAAGTAATCGAAGATGCGATCGCAAAACCGTCAATTCCACACGAACCATACAAGCAATCATTAAAAGCTTGGGCGATGTATTGTTTGCGAGAGAAAGGTTTTAAAGTCGTTTATGCCCAAAATGCCGACTTTGCCATTGAAACTAAAGGCGCAGAAAAGCTATATTTTAAAGTTTCAAATAGCGCCGATGATTTAGATAATTCTCTTAGCTGGATAGTTTGGGATAGTGCAACCAAAAGCGCCAGCCTCATAATTCGTAATTCGTAATTCGTAATGACGCTCTCTACGAGGCGCTAAAATCAGAAGATAAGTATCAAACTAAAAGAGAGTTAGCATCAGAAATCATTACAAAATTAATTGAAGATGGCTTTAATCTTGAACTGGTACTAGCAGATGCGATCGCATTAACAATCTGGATTTGACAAATTCTAGTAAATTTAAGAACTGTTATGCCAAGGTGAAGTACAGGCGCGATCGCTCTAAAGATAATTTACACTTAAGATAATATCGATCATTTGCAGCTTCTGTTATGTCCTCAACTCTAGATTCTTTGCCACCTGCGCTCGCTAAAATTGTCCAGCGCTTTCAACGCGCTTCCGAACCGAAGCGGCGCTATGAACAGCTAATCTGGTATGCTCAGAAGCTCAATGAGTTCCCAGAGGGTGATAAATTACCCGAAAATAAAGTTCCTGGTTGCGTGTCTCAAGTTTATATCACAGCAGCCTTAGATGACGGTAAGGTTGTGTTTAAAGGCGATTCTGATTCCCAATTAACCAAAGGATTAGTAGGGCTTTTGGTTGAAGGATTGGATGGACTAACGCCAACTGAGATTCTACAACTTACTCCAGATTTTATTCAAGCAACAGGTTTAAATGTTAGCCTGACCCCTTCCCGTGCTAATGGATTTTATAACATTTTTAAAACCATGCAAAAAAAAGCATTGGAATGTAAGTTAGATTTGCCTAACTAAAGGGATGAGTGCAGATAATTTTCAAAAGTTAAGAGTGATAAGTGGAACAATAATATTAGGGGCAAACACAACGGCACACCATGTTATCAATGTGATTGCTCCAAAAACAATTACGATAAACTTAAATGGAGCAGAAACAATTTTACAAGACACAATAGCTGACACTCTACCCGATAAGTAGGTAAACATAATTAGTAAACAATGCCAACAATTGATCGCTGGTATAATGACTGAGGTAGCTAGAAGCTAGATTTAAAGTTATGCGATCGCCTTTTCCCTTTTTCTCGGTTGCCGAGTATTTAGAAGCAGAAAGTAAAAGTGAACTCCGCCATGAGTATTTGGGTGGGCAAATTTTTGCGATGGCGGGGGGCAGTAAGGCACACAATATCATTACTCTAAATATTGCCAGTCGGTTACGTTCTCAGTTGCGGGGTAGGGCTTGCGATGTGTTTATGTCGGATATGAAAGTCAAGTTAAGCGCTGCTAATCAAAATAAGACGATATTTTATTATCCTGATGTGGTGGTTACTTGTAGTCCTGAGGATCAAGATAAATATTTGGTGAATTATCCTTGTGTGATTTTTGAGGTATTGTCACCAAGTACTGAGGTAAGCGATCGCCGTGAAAAGTTGGTTAATTATCAGATTATTGGGAGTTTACAGGAGTATGTTTTAGTTTCGCAAGATGAGATAAAAGTAGAAGTTTATCGTCAAGATTTGCAACGTAATTGGACAAAGGAAATTTTGGGAAGTGAGGATAAATTGGTTTTGAATTCGGTCAATTTCTCGCTAACTATGACAGATATTTATGAGGATATTTTTTAATTTTAGCGATCGCCTAAGTCGAGAATATCCAACAGCGATCGCAACTACGATTCAGTTTATCGGTATATATCAACTTAGTATACTTGGCTAGCCAATTTGGAAGATAAATAGAAAATTGTCTTTTGTAGAATTTGAATATTTACGGGCAATCAGGGTTAATGGGCAGACGAATTTAAAAGTTCGTAGGGTTGTACCTTCTAGAAATACAAATCCATAACCAATCCAGAGCTATACATCTCACAGGACACTTTTGAGAGATTGCTCCATAACTTCTTTATATTCTACTACTCCATATAATCTGTAGGAAATTCGATCAATTTGTGCTTGAATTTCCGCTTGCCGCAGGAGAATATTTTCTAAGTCAGATCGCCCTGTTTCTTGTTGAACTCTTTGCTCGATTACTTCTAACACTCGCAAGTTATTAATGCGATCGCTGTCAAATTGATACATCTTTAATGCATCAAAGGCTGCTGTGAGTAAGTTACTAACATCACGAGTCAGCTTTTGTTTACGGCGAAAGTCAGGATCAAACTCAATGAGATAAATTAATCGGGCGAGTAAATAACGCCGTAGGAAATTATTGCGAATTCTGACACTCACAAGTTCAATCCATTCGCGATCGCCTTCACGCCAATCTTCATCTTCGCTAATTTCTCCCCAGAGGCGATAACCATCAATAGTTGGCTCAATTTTTAGTGAGAGTAAATGTCCTTCACGATTGGGGTTAGGGCTAGCATATTCGATATCTACGCCATAGTCTCCAGAGATACTGTGATAGTGGATTGCTGAGACTTCGGTATAAGGGATGGCGGAAGATTTGGCTTGATAAGCGGTGATGATCGCATAGCGATCGCGCCATATTTGATGTGCTTCTTTGCCAAGTTCGGCTAATTCTTGAAAATCTCGATTACTTTCTGGTTGCTCAAATACAGGAATTGGCAAGTCTCCTACTTGATTCTCGAAATATTCAAACATTCCTTTTCCTGTCAGTTTGCCGATACCACCAAGCGATCGATAGCGGAATTCTAAAACTTTAGAATTTAGTAAAGCACAAATATAGTAAAGAGTTTCTATGCTAGTATTTTCAGCCTTGACAAAGCAAGCAACATCACTCTTAAAACCTAGCGAACCATCTTCATCAACTGCAAATTTATTGGAATTGGCGCGACGTGGGAAAAAGATTTTCGGTTCAAACAAACCAACTCTAGCCCTGTGCAGATGAAACCATTCATAGCCGCCAGTTTTAAACACTTGCCTATTCTCTAGCTCTTTACGCTTGGATTTGAGATAATTCTGTAACACTTTAGGGATCTCTTCCCATTTCGTATCGCGGCTAAAGTAAATAATTTGAGTTTCAGACGGTTTATGTCCAAATCCATAAATAGATGAAATAGAAACTCTAGAGCGTAAAAATTCTTTGGGAAACTTGCGACTAAAATCACCTTCAAAAACCTCATCAAGCCCAGTATCAATACCTTTCATGAATTTTCCGTAATTAGATAACTCTAGCTTTTCACCTCTGCTATCAATTTCAGTGAAGATGTGACTATAAGGCGAAATTTCCCACCTGTCAGTTTTCAAGCTTTCTTGATTGACATTCACATTTGCAAAACCATTGTCAGGTAATAGTTCTAGCCTTTTAGGGATTACAGTTTTAGCTTTGTCAAAATCTAAAACATAGTCGGTTATAAAACTACTCTCGATAGAAGGAATTGATTTTTGAAATTGAATAATACAGGTTGCAATACCAGCGCTAAAAACCTTATGACCTAAGAAATCAATCAGACTAATAATTTTGGTTCGTTGGCTAAGAAATTCTCGCAAATTTTTTGATTTATCACCTTGAATAAAAGCGCGGGAAATAATAAAACTTAGCGATCCTGCTTGCTTGAGAAGTTCATAACTCCAGCGCAAAAAGTAAAACAGAATATCCGTTTTATCTGTATAAATATCTGCATACATCGTCTTCAGCCACAATAATTCCGATGCGCCGCGTCCAAAAGTCGCATCCACACTAAAATAGGGTGGATTACCAATAATTGCGGCAAATCCTCTTTGCGATTCTGGTAAATGCGGATCGAAAACATGGGGAAATTCTACTTGCCAGTTAAACGGACGCTTAATTACCACGTCTTCTAAAGCAGTCGGAATCGCAATTAATTCTGTTTTCAATCGCTCCAGTTCCGCACTTGTCCAATCCTGTAATGTACCTGTTGATTCCGATGTAATATACAAACGAATCGCTCTAATTTCATTCTCATTCGCTTCTCGATCTTTAATTAACTTTACTGCTTCCTGCAAACTTTCATCACTCGCAAAAAAAGCAGTTAGCACAGGATTAATTTGTTGATTAATCTCAGCAATACAACTCTCTAAATTAGTTACAGATTGACTGCGATCGCCTTCTGACAAAGTCACATTTCGGGCTGCGATCGCCAAATTAGCGGCGGTTGCTAATTGCTCAGATACAGGCGCTAAATTTGCAGGAGAATGAATCAAACTATTGCCAACGCGAATATTTAAAGTCAAAGCTGGTAATCGTGAATTAAGCGTATTTCTTTTGCCATAAACATTGGGACGAGCGCGAAGCAATCTTGTCCATAGAGAAAGTTTAGCGAGAAGCACTGCTTGCGGATCGAGATCAACACCATGCAGCATTTTTACGACAATACTTTCTTCTAAATTTTTGATTGATTCTGCTGAAGCATGACTAAAGATATCGCCATTTCCTGAAGTTAAATCAGGGTTTTCACAAGCTTTATTATAGCGCTTTATTTCTTCTAATAAATAATCAAATGCTCCTAATAAAAATGATCCCGAACCACAAGCAGGATCGCAAACGGTAATTTCTAAAACTGAACTAGCAACTGCATGAGCTTCTGTAAAATCATGAGTTTCTAATAAAGCGATCGCCTGATCAATTTTTGGCTCAACTAAAGGCTGCAAAGTTTGATAAACAATCCGCCCCAGAATATATTCAGGCGTATAAAATACACCTTCCCGTTTCCGAGTCTGTTGATTCTCAAGAATCTTTACCTTATCCCCATCTTCAATCAATTGGTGAGCTAGAAACTGCTCGTAAGCAGTCCCTAAAATATCTTGAGTTAAAGTCGTAAAGTCATAGTTATAGATCGAGCGATATTCCGTTAAAGTGCCAGCGATCGCATAAAGAATTCCTTCTCTTGGTACTGCATTAATAATAATTACTGGCTCTAAATACTCGCTATCAATATCTAAATCATCTACCCAAGATGCATTGAAAAGTTCTGTATTGTATCCCGCCCAAGTATTCCGAAAACCATTACGCAATTGTTCAATAAATGGCAAATCATAAAGTGTCTGTTGCCAATTATAGTAAATTCTTCCCAAATAGTTATAGGGCATCTCTGAGCTAAAAGCTTCTAACAATCGAATCAGCAAAAAACGATTGAGAATTACTTGCGATGCTTCTCTAATCCTGTTTAAACTGAGTTCAGGTTGCGATGCTTTAATTCCATTCGCCAAAATTGCCCGCCAAATTTTCAAATCTGCTAAAAATCTTGCCCCTAATCCTTCCCTTGTCTTCTCAGTGTAATAAGTCTCTAACCGATTGCCGCGTACATTTTCTCTAACTAAACAACTATAAAGGCGTTCAACTAATTCAGGATCATTTTGCAAATCGTCAATTCTAAACTGCCAGAATGGTTTCTTATCCTGTAATCGCAAAATATACCATTCCCGAAAATTCGACAAAACAATCCACAATACAGGCTGCTCATTGGCGATATCTAAACTGTAATCGCGCAGATACTCCAAAACCTGCTGTTTATTCGTTTCCCAAATATCCTTATCCCAAAAACTCTTTGCCTCAAACATCAGCACTGGTCTGGCACTAGCTTCAGGCTTCAGTAAATAATCAACCCATGTAGTTGTCCGAATCAGACTGCGAATTTTACCTTCTGGGGTGCGACATTCGGGCGTATAGCCTAAAGCATTTAACAAGGGTTCCAATAATCGACTTTTAGTTTCGGCTTCTGCTTGTCCTACGCGTGGCGATCGCAACAGTTGTTCTGCTTCGACCACTAAACGCGAAATTTCAGACTGAAAATTTTCTAAGGACATAATCACAGAAGATTGAAAAATTATACTAAAGTGATTTTAGTCGAACTCGCGTGACGTTTACAGTAAATTCAAATAATAATTATGAACATTTAACTAAGTAGCTATTTGAGGTTTTTCTCTACCAAATTGCCACAGCAAGATGACACCCAAGCCGAAGAGATTGACTAAGAAAACTATTAACCCTCCGAAAAATTGAATTAGTGCCAAAACTGTCAGAATCGCTAAACCTACCAGGGCGATCGCATAGGTTGAAATGATACCCGCCTTTGATTTGATGAAAATTGAACTAGCGATCGCAAAGCAAAATAATTACCAAATAATTGTTACCAACTTTGCAGCAAAAATATTTTGATCACAAGTTAATAAAGCTACTTGATTTCCTTGACTCTCTATAACTAAAGCTGTTGATACAATTTGGCGATCGTGCATTTCATTGATAGAGGTTAGTTCTACACTTTTTTCAATGACATCAGAATCCAGTGGATGTATAAAAACTCGTTTATCATTCTTAACAACCTTTAACAAGGCATCAACAGAAGGAATCGAAGTTTTACCACGACTAACGATCCATACCGACTCCGCCAAGGCGATCGCAGGCAAAATTAATTCACTGGTTGCATCGGAAAGAATAGCTTTTACAATAGGGCTTAAACGAGAATTACCTTCTAAAAACCAGATTAGGGCATGGGTATCAAGTATATATTTCATGTTGATAGATTCATGTCTAACTCAGAGCCTCGTCAGCATCGCCATGAAACTCAGCATCTTTGAAATCAGACTCAGTGGATTGCTGAGAACCTGAAAACATACCAAAAGACATAAGCTGACTATCTAAACTGACTGATTGAGAAGTTAAAAAAGTTACAAAAACTTGGCTTTCAGTAATATTTTGTGGGACTTCAGCTAATTCGATTTTGCCGTTCCTGTATATTCCTTGAATTGTTTGTAACATAATGGGTTGCGTTAAGTAACTTGAGCGATCGCTAATAAATCATGGCACTAGAACATTTTAGCTAAAATTTGACAGACTCAAAACCTTCTGTATGCTGTAAAATTAGTTGTGAATGGCGCGATCGCATAGCTTGAAATGATACCCGCCTTTGATTTGATAAAAATTGAACTAGCGATCGCTATTCATCAATCAATATTTAAACCTAACCTACAGCAAATTCCGTATCAGAGCGCACCCTAGCAGGTTGAAAACCTAAAACTATATCTTCATGTGGTACACCTAATTTTAATAACTCATAGGCAATTCCATCTTCCGTACCATCATATTGAATCCAAATCTTGCCATTTTTAATATCCAAATGTAGCAAACATCCATAATCCCTGATATCGTTCTGCTTCCAACCCACATACACCAATTGATAGCGATCGCGCTGCGTATCAAAAATAGGTTGAGCCTCAACATCTTTTGCCGATTTCATCGAGCGATCGGCTTTTGCTTGAATTAGTTGTTGAATATATTGTCTGTAGACAGCTACTTTATCCATTGCTCAATCGTCTCCTTTTCTAAGTCATAAACTAAAAGCTTAATTTGACTGCGTTGTACCACACTATTAATAAAAGCTAAGTTAAAAAAGGTTTGATAAACAAAACGAGGTACTGCTAAATATAAAATTCGCTCTGGATCTTCATCTTCTAAAGCATACCGATAATCTAAAAACTGTCCATGCGCTAAATGAAAATCAGAAATCCTTGAGGGACTAATAAAACTTTTCACCTCAACCGCAATTTTATCATTTCCCCTTTAGGCAGCAATCATCTGTTCCGCCCCAATGTCTATATACATTTCAACTCCACCTATACGCAATTCGTATGGATCGTGAGTTATTTGCCATCCGTCTTTTTCTAGAGCGCGTTTAACTTGCTCATGATACAAATCTTTTGCCATATTATGGGTTGCGTTGAGGAACTTGAGCAATGCTTAGATTTAGAGAAAAATTACAGCTTGACTATGACATTTGATAAGGTTAAGCAATTCCGCTCTGGTCTATACACCCTCTTAGGTAAAGGCGAAGAGTTTCTTAATTAAACTATATAATTATTTGGCGAAACCCTAAATAACAGCAAGTTCGCACAAAAATATAAAAAGATTTATCATGAGTGATAATGATTATCTATATGATGAGACAAGAGGAATTTAGAGTATGGTGGCTGACGTAATCAACAATTCAGTTCCCGTTACTGTTCTGACTGGCTATTTGGGAGCAGGTAAAACGACGCTACTCAATCACATCCTCACCTACGAACACGGCAAAAAAGTTGCTGTGATTGTCAATGAATTTGGGGAAGTGGGTATTGATAATCAATTGATTATCGATGCAGATGAAGAAATTTTTGAAATGAACAACGGCTGTATCTGTTGTACAGTGCGCGGCGACTTAATTCGGATCATTGGCAATTTGATGAAGCGGCGCGATAAATTTGACCATATAGTAATTGAAACAACTGGACTCGCCGATCCTGCGCCAGTGATTCAGACATTTTTTGTTGATGAAGATTTGCAAAGCCAATTGTCTCTAGATGCGGTGGTGACAGTGGTAGATGCCAAGCATATTTGGCAGCACTGGGACGCAGACGAAGCCCAAGAACAGATTGCCTTTGCTGATGTAATTTTACTTAATAAAACTGATTTGGTTGCACCAGAAGAGTTAGATGAATTAGAAAAACGGATTCGGGCGATGAATGCGATCGCCAAAATCTACCGTACCCAGAATTCTGAACTAGAAATAGATGCTTTATTAGGTGTAAAAGCCTTTGATTTAGACCGCGCATTGGAAATTGATCCAGATTTCTTAGGCGAAGATGCCCATGTACACGATGAAAGCGTCTTTTCTGTGGCTTTAGTAGAAGCAGGTGCGATCGATGGAGAAAAATTAAACGCTTGGATTTCCGAGTTACTGCGTACCCAAGGCGCAGATATCTTTCGGATGAAAGGCATTTTAAATATTGCTGGAGAAGAGAATCGATTTGTCTTTCAAGGGGTGCACATGATATTTGATGGCAAACCCGATCGCCCCTGGAAAGCAAGTGAAACCCCTAAAAACGAACTAGTCTTCATCGGGCGCAATCTTGATGCAGCCCAACTCAAGCAAGATTTTCTCGCCTGTTTAGCATAGATAAATAGTTAGGAGTTAGGAGTTATGAGTGATGAGTTAAAAATTCCTAACTTCTAACTCCTGTAGAGACGCGATTAATCGCGTCTCTACTTCTAACTCCTAACTTCTGTAAAAAATATGAACTCAACAACCAGCAAATCTAAGGAATTTGAACAACACTATTCGGGGACACTTTCAGATTATGTAACTGCGATCGCTTGGTCGCCACAAGATAAAACTTTAGCAGCAACTTCCGCCGCCGGGGAAGTAATTCTGTGGAATGATGGCGAACTCACAACCCTGCAAACTGGTAACGGTAAATCAGTAGATTGTCTGGCCTTTTCCCCAGATGGAAAATTTTTAGCCGTTGGCGGACAAGATGGACAGGTCAAAATTTGGCACGATACTGAATTAATTGCTACTTTGGAAAATGCCCCTGCATGGGTTGACAAGCTAGCTTGGAATTACACTAGCAACCAACTGGCTTTTAGTTTGGGGCGTTACGTCCAAGTCTGGGATGCAGATACTCACGAAATTGTCGTGACACTGAATTTCGACAACTCTTCAGTTTTGGCTATAGATTGGCGGATTGACGGACAGTACTTAGCTATTAGCGGTTACAAAGGAGTGAAGATTTGGCATAGTCAAGACTGGGATGAAGATCCATATATCTTGGATATGACTACTGTCAGTTTAGCTATGGCTTGGTCGCCTGATGGCAAATTCTTGGCTTCTGGCAACATGGATCGTAGCGTCACCGTTTTAGAATGGAACAACCCCGACCCCTGGGTTATGCGCGGTTTCCCTGGTAAAATTCGCCAATTGGCATGGTCAGAAGCTACTACTAAATTGGGTGCGCCAATACTAGCATCTTCTAGCGTTGAAGGTATTGTGGTGTGGGAAAAATTAGAAGATGATTCATTAGGTTGGGAAGCACGAGTATTAACTAATCATGTGGGTGTGATCAATGCGATCGCCTTTGCACCCAAAAGCTTCCTTCTCGCTTCTGCTGCTACTGACGGCTGGTTATGTTTGTGGAACAAAGCCAAAGAAGTGTCCCAAATTATTACAGGTGTCTCAGCCGGATTTTCTAGCCTAGCTTGGCATCCCCAAGGCAAGTTACTGGCCGCAGGTGGTGAGAAAGGCGAATTACTTATTTGGTCAAAGGTTTTGCGGGGTCAAGGATTCGGGCGTAATTAAGCAATACTCATTTGTCGTTTCGGTTAAGGGGGGAAGGGTTTGAATTTACCTTTCCCCTTTCCCCTTTAACCAATTAAGAGACCAAAAGGGAGATTATTAGGCTTATCCAAAAAGCATTTAAGCCTTGCCGCTACCTAACAAATACAACAAGGCCATGCGAACGGCGACACCGCTGGTAACTTGCGATTGAATGAGACTAAATTCTGGGTCATCCATTAAATCAGAACTAATTTCAACACCACGGTTAACTGGGCCTGGATGCAAAACTTTAACATTAGGTTTACAAAGTTGCAGCTTTGTACGTGTAATACCAAATAGCTGATGATATTCTCGCAAACTTGGTAGTAAATGAGCCGTCATCCGTTCCTTTTGTAAGCGCAAAGTCATGACAAAATCGGCATTGTGCAAAGCTGGTTCTAGCTGCCAATGTAGAAAAAGTTGGGGAGTGGGGGAATAATTCCTGACTCCTATCTCCTCAGAGATATATTCGGCAAATAATTTGGGTAAGAGGGTAGGTGGTGCTGCGAGATGCACTTGGGCACCACTGGCAATTAAACTCCAAATATTCGATCGCGCCACACGAGAATGGAGAATATCCCCAACGATCGCAATCTTTTTATCCTTTAAAAGTTCTAATCTGGGACTAGCTGGGTCAATTAGAGTACAAATGGTAAATAAATCTAGCAGTGCTTGGGAAGGATGCTCATGTTGACCATCACCAGCATTGAGGACACTAACTTTTACACCTAGCCGATCCATTTCAGATGCGATCGCATTAGGTACTCCTGCCTCTCGATGGCGGACTACCATAATATCAGTTCCCATGGCCAAATAGGTCTTCGCCGTGTCGAGAATTGTTTCTCCCTTAGTCATAGAAGAAGTGGCTGCGGCGAGGTTCAGCGTATCTGCACTTAAGCGTTTGGCAGCAAGTTCAAAACTGCTGCGAGTGCGGGTAGAGGATTCAAAAAATAAATTCGCTACCACCTGTCCCTGCAAGGTTGGCACTTTTTTCGTCCGCCGTGATAGCACCTCTTGAAAACTGGCAGCAGTTTGCAAAACTGTATCGTATTCAGTAGTAGTGAAGTCAGCTAGAGAGAGAACGTGACGACGATTCCAGGTGTTAGTAGTCATAAGATCGGGAGAGTGGAGATTAAAGACTCATTCACGAGTATCAAAGACTCATCAGCGAGTATCAAAGATTCATCAGCGAGTATCAAAGACTTATCCCCAATGCCCAATGCCCAAATACAATACCTCTCACGCTGGTAAATGTAGTACTTGCAAAGCAAAAGAAATCAGAGTGAGGAACGTCAAAAATCCAATTGTATCCAGCATTGTAGTCACTAACGGCCCACTAACTAGCGCCGGGTCGAGCTTCAGCCGTTTCAAACCCATTGGCAGTAAAGTGCCGAGTGTAACAGCCACAATTGTATTAGTTGCCATTACCATGCCGGCAATTAAAGCCACCCATCGCTCTTGGGGTCGCGCCCAAATTAAGGAAAGTAGGATCATTGTTGTGGCTAAAACTACGGCTGTGGCTAAACCAGCTAGAAGTTCTTTGCGAAGAATTTTTAGAGTATCTTTGGGTGTTACCTCACCCACTCCCAAGCTGCGGATTGTTACAGTTAACGATTGAATACCAACAGTGCCACCAGTGTTAGAAAAAATCGGCATGATCACTGCTAAAACTGGCACTGCGGCAATTACAGATTGGAAAGGCGCGATCGCACTGGCTGCACCAATATACAAGCCCATGATGCCTAACAGCCAAGGCAAGCGGTTGCGGATAGTGAGTAAAGGAGAGGACAAAGCAGTTTCATCACCACTTACACCAGCCAGTTTTTGGATATCTTCTGTGGCTTCCTCTTCCAAAATATCCATGACATCATCAATGGTGACAATGCCTACTAATCGGTCTTCTCGATCAACCACGGGGATAGCGATTAAGTCATAGCGCTGCATGATTCGCGCTACTTCTTCTTGAGGGGTTTCAGTTGTCACTTTGATGACGCGATCGCTAGCAATATCCCCGATGGAAACATCGGGAAAGGTAAACAGCAATTGACGCAGTGAAACTACTCTCACCAACTTCCGGTTATTGTCTGTGACGTAGGCGTAGTAAATCGTTTCCTTGTCTTCGTCCTGACGGCGGATTTTGCTCAGGGCTTCACCTACAGTCAATCCTTCCCGTAGTCGGACATATTCTGTCGTCATCACCCGCCCGGCGGTGCCTTCTGGATAGCCGAGAATCGTTGCCGTTGCTTGCCTTTCTTCTGGACTGAGTTGCTGTAGTAGCCGTTTGATTACCCCAGCCGGGAGTTCATCAAATAATTCTGCCCGTTCGTCGGGACTCATGGCTTCTACAAGCTGCACTACCTGGACATCATGGAGAGAATTAATTAGTTCTTGCTGTACTTCTGTGGGCAGATATTCAAATACATCAATTGCCTGACCTTTGTTGAGTAAACGGAATGCGATCGCTCGTTGTTTTTCAGGCAATTGTGTAATGTATTCTCCCACATCCACAGGTTGTAAACGATTCAAATCCCCTTTCAACTGGTTTAAATCGGTAGTATCAGTCAGCAAATCACGAATATCTTGGGTAAGCATTATATGTCCTCCTAAAAGCCTCCCCCGCGCTGGGAGACTTCCTCACCAACTCAGAGGAGTTTGATACTGCCATCTTGTGGACTATGGTCCATAAAATCTCAAAAATTCAACATCGATATCCAAGTCTGGGCATCGCTAGTAATAATCCTAACCCGGAATAGCGATCACTGCTAGATATTGACCGTTTTTAGGAGGAACTGGGCGTTTAATTCATACTTCTGGTTGGCATTTAGAGCGTTACCTCATTTGATATCACTTGGTAATAGACAGTACCCAATCGCCTAAAAGTTGGTTTACTTTATCGGGTATTTCATCATGGGGACAATGACCCGCAGTTAGAAAATGTTCTGTCAATTCTGGACAATATTGACGAAATTTTTGGGAACGTTCTTTAGCATTCATCCAAGGATCAGCTTCTCCCCACAACATCAATAAAGGACAAGTTAATTGCTTTAATAGGACATCAACTTTTTCCCCTTGAGGAGTGCTAAAGACTGAAACAAATACATCTAACGCACCAGGATCGTAAGCAGGGCGAGAAATTTCTTCTACCAATTGGTTTGTAATCGCACTCTTGTCAAGATAAACTTTTTCTAGAGTTTGGCGAATTACCCAGCCTTGTCGCACATATTGAAATAATAGAAACTGGGCTAGAGGTTGTTGAAAAATCCACTTAATCGAGTCACCTAAGAGTTTCTGCAAAGTAGCAGATTGTTTAGGAGCCTGAATTTCTGATTGTAAAGCTTCAGGTTCAGATGTCGGCTGGCTTTCGCTGAATGGCCCTGCACTGTTGAGCAAAACTAAACCACCCGCATTGTCGGGATGTTGGGCTGCAACACATAAGCAAGCATAGCCACCAAGAGAGTTACCTGCTAATACTGCTTTTTGACCAATGACTTCACTGATAAAATCGTTAATTTGGTCGCGCCACAAGTCGCCACTGTATTGTAATTTCGGTTTTGCCGATCGCCCAAATCCCAAAAGATCGATGGCAAATACTTCAAAATCTTGACACAATCCTGTGATATTCTTACGCCAGTGGTCTGTAGAAGCACCAAATCCATGTACTAAAAGCAAAGGCGGACGTTGGGATTGTTTGTCTCCCGCACGCACATAATAAACGTTGTGCCCTCGCCACTGCCAATATTTACCAGGAGTTGGGGTTGTAGAGGGGGCTGTAGTTACCTGCATAATTAAAAGAAATGTTAAGTAGCTTTTAATAATTGTAGGCTAGTGGAAGGAGTGGGGGCAGATAAAGCGGAGGGAGATCCCCCCCAACCCCCTTAAAAAGGGGGGCTAATATCTCTTTTACCCCTTTTTTAAGGGGGTCGCCGGAGGCGGGGGGATCTTAATCCAAGCGTATTGGGAGATAAAGAAGCAAGAAAGTTGTAAATTTGACCTTCCGAGGTTCGATGTTGACCTTCCGAGGTTCGATGTTGACCTTCCGAGGCTCGACGTTGACCTTCTGAGGCTCGATGTTGACCTTCCGAGGCTCGACGTTGACCTTCTGAGGCTCGACGTTGACCTTCTGAGGCTCAATGTTGACCTTTTGAGGCTCGACGTTGACCTTCTGAGGCTCGACGTTGACCTTCCGAGGCTCAATGTTGACCTTCCGAGGCTCAATGTTGACCTTCCGAGGCTCGACGTTAACCTTCCGAGGCTCGACGTTGACCTTCCGAGGCTGATGCTTGACAAATAACAAATATTAAAGATGTCAAAAGTATTAATTACAGGCAAGACTAAACTACTAGGAGTCATTGGACATCCGGTGGAACATTCGCTGTCGCCACTGATGCATAATGCTGCGATTGCTCATTTGGGATTAGATTACATTTATCTTCCCTTTCCCATTGCACCAGAGAATTTAGAGATTGCGATCGCAGGTTTCGCCGCTATTGGTGTTGTCGGTTTTAATGTGACAATCCCTCATAAACAGGCTATCATCCCCCTCCTCTCAGAAATTACTCCCGTTGCTCAAGCTATCGGCGCAGTCAACACTGTTAGTCGCCAAAATAATAGATGGGTAGGGACAAACACAGATATCGAAGGATTTATCGCTCTTTTGCAGACAACGTATAAACAGGATTGGAGTCAGAAAGTGGCGGTAATTTTGGGTAATGGTGGCGCAGCTAGAGCAGTTGTCGCAGGTTGTCACCAACTAGGTTTTGCCAAAATTTATGTGTTGGGGCGCAATGTGGAGAAATTACAAGCATTTTGCGATAGTTGGAATAATTCACCTATAGAAGAGAATTTGCAAGTGGGTACATGGGATGAACTAGCAAAATTGATTCCTCAAGCAGATTTGTTGGTAAACACAACCCCTATCGGGATGTATCCCAAGGTTGATGAGTCGCCTTTGAGTGTAGAGGAAATGGCGAATTTACCAACTGGTGCGATCGCTTACGATTTAATATATATTCCTAAACCAACGCAATTTCTAAAGCAAGCAGAAAAACAAGGTGCAATTGCGATCGATGGATTAGAGATGCTAGTTCAACAAGGAGTAGCAGCCTTAAAAATATGGTTACAGCAGGAAACTATACCTGTAGAAGTGATGCGCCAAACATTGCAAAAGCATTTGGGTTTAGGTTGATGGATAAATAAATGCCGAACGAATGGAATTCGTGGCTACACAAACGTACTCCTTTGGAGAAGCAAGCTACGCATAGCGTCTCGCAGAGAAGTCCACCTCCGTGGACTAAGGAAAAATCAAGGTTTTTAACCCAGATCGGTGGGTTTACTCCTAACTCCTAACTCCTAACTCCTAACTCCTAACTCCTAACTCCTAACTCCTAACTCCTAACTCCTAACTCCTAACTCCTTCTGCGGCCAGCGCCAATTGTAGCGATTCCATTCGTAGATACCTTGAATTTCATACTCAGCACCATTGAAGAAGCGGACGACGCAATTAGTAGATGAATCATTGTGTAGGCGTAGCCCGTCGTAGACATCGCTAATTTCCTCGACCTTAATCACCATACAGGGAAACCATTCGCGCTTGCAAGGTCCATCTTCTTGCACCCATTCCCATAATGCATTAGAAACTTCAATGCGATCGCCTACTCTCAGCTTTAGTGCATCCTCAAAATAAGAATACTTATCAAAATGGTATGCCTCAACACGATTCAGCCATTGTAAACCATAGCGTTGCCGGATAAATTGTACTGTCCCAGAATCATTTTCCAGCAACCAGTCGTTGAGTAATTGCACTTTCCAAGTGCGATTACGTTGTTCTTCATCCTTAACAAACTGTAAAAATACTTCTAACTCCTCTGCGGTAAGTTCGTCTAAGGGATTAGCAATATCTGTAACCCCAGAGTTAGAGTTTCCCTGAATTTGCTCGATCGCTTGCAGTAATATCTGTTTTTGGATGTCAGTGAGAGGACAGCTTGCTACATCACAACGATTAAAGGCTGCAAGCATAGCTGTTTCAATCTCATCTGGAGTCATAATTTAATAAAATTGAGAGTTTATTTCCCTAATTATTACAAAGGTTAAATTAAAGTCTCCAATCACCCTGTAGCTAAATATAGACATAATTAAACGTAAGATGCTTAATATTTAGGGAATAGTTAGAGAAACTGCCATGACTCAAACTCAGCATCCCACAAAACTCCTGACTTTTGAGGAATTTCTGGCTTATGACGATGTCTACGACGGGCTACGCCTACGCACTGATACCCGCTATGAATTAGTGGATGGTAAGCTCGTAGCAATGCCAACTGAAAGCCAGGAAAACTGTGATATTGCCAAATTTCTGCTGTTCGAGTTGGCAAAGTATTTTCCGATCACCTTGCTGGCTTACAAGGACATTGAAGTTGAAGTTAGTGGACGGCGAGCAACCTGTCGTCTACCGGATCTGGTGGTGCATACGGAAGAGTCGAAAGCGGCTTTGATTGGGAGTCATCGCAATTTGATTACCCGCGATATGCCTCCGCCGGCGCTGGTGGTTGAAGTCGTCAGTCCTGGAACTGAGAACCGCAGCCGCGATTACCGTTACAAACGCACGGAATACGCAGCTAGAGGCATTACCGAATACTGGATTGTTGATCCAGTGTTAAAACAAATCACCATTTGCAAGTGGGTGGAGGGACAGTATGAGGATGCGGTTTTCAAGGGCACGGCGACCGTTGCATCAGATGTAGTACCCGATTGGAAATTGATAGTAGAGCAGGTGTTTGCAGTTGCGAATCAATGAGAGAAGTCAAGAATAAGGAGTAGGAGTATGTTGTAAGCTGACGTTATAAGTTACATAATTATTGAATAAAATCACGGGGTCTTTTATGCAATTGCGCTCACTCACGGTCGTTTTTATTTCCTATCTCATCAGCTTTCTATCGTGGGCGATCGCACCCTCAGCGATCGCGCTCACACAGATTAGACTATTTGATATTTCCTATAAAGATTGTCCACCAGAACTGGCACAAGGGGCTGTTATAAGTAGTGGTAGCGCGGCTGCCAATTGCTTTATTGTCATTGGTAAAGCCGAAAATGGCACTTATAAAACAGTCTACGACGCAGATATTTTTGGGCGGATCTATGATGCCAACAATGACTCAGTAATGCAGAACCGCACCCGTCTTGGTTTGATTGCAGAGGTGCCACCAGGCATTAGCGACTTTGAATTGAGGATTTCTGTACCTGCGAATCAGCCTACTCCGTTGAAGCTGAAGCAGTTCAAGGCTGCCGGTTTTAGCGCTCAAGTCCGTAAGTAATAAATTTTAACTTTTCCCGTTAAAAGTCCCCCACCTTATCCAAAGATTCGTGTCGGGATGAAGAGCGCACAAATAGGAATAGTCTCTTGACAGAAGCAGTAGTTCTCTAATTAAGAGATTTCCTAATGATTTCAACGTCTAATTCTAATAATTCTGCTATTTCTTGAATACTTAGCCCTTTTTGTACTAATTTAGTTACTAATTCTAACTTTGCTTCTTCTTTCGCTTCTTGATAAACTCTAGTTTGTTTGAGTAAATTTAAATTCAGCATAGCTTCTATCTCCTCTCGATTAAAATTAGGAAACTTGTAAACAATAATCTCTTCTATAAATTCTAAAACTTTTCTTTGGATGAGAACATCTGCTAATTCCAATTTAGCTTTGTCAATTAGCTGTTTAGCAAGTTCTGGAGCTTTATTCTCAGTTTCTACAACCAATCTGACAATTCCTACACCCAGGGATTCTTCCGCTACTACCTCAAGTTCATCCAGATAAAAGCAGCGTAAATGAGGCTCTAACAAGGCACGATAACGTAAATGACAAGATGTTTCATTACTGTGCTTATCATAAATAACTATTGCATACCACTCAGAAGTAATTGGTTTATATTGAGAAAAGTAAAGGAAAATACTTGTAAATAGACGGTCATAAAATTCTTCGTCTTTGTAAAACTGAACTTCTACAAAGTAAAGCGGCTCATTAATAAATTCTTCTACAGGAGAAAATACTCCATCTAAACGAAAAGAACGTTGTTTAATTTCTGGTGCAATAAACTGATAAGCATTGGTATTAGTATTATATTGACCAATAAGTTCAAAGAAAATACTCGGAAATTCTTGAAATATATCGTAGAATATAGCGTCAGTTTTCAATTATTGCATCCATAATTATCATTATTAGCCTATATTGTAATTGATTAAAAAGTCTGGACTTAACTAGCCCAGACTAAAAATGTTTTACTTGAAGTGCAGGAAACTGCAAATTCTGTGTTATCAGATGGCTTGCAGACCACCACCTACTATTTGAAGCAGTATAATAGCTAACATTGGCGAAAAATCCATTCCGCCTAATGGGGGAATAATTCTGCGAAACAGATTCAAATAAGGGTCGGTAATCTGGGCTAAAGCAGCAAATGGCTGGTTATACCAGTTGATTGTCGGGAACCAGGTCAACAAAACCCGAACAATGAGCAAATAGCTATAAAAGGTGACGAAGGTAGCTAGTGTCGTAATCAGTAAATTCATGGGTAGTTAATTTCCTACTAAGTATCAAACGCGGTCTTATTCTTTAATTTTAATTTAGTCCATGTCATCGTGGCTGCGGATTGGGTACTTACCACACTTGACACTTTCACCACGCCCGAACAAACTTCATGAGTCTTTATTGAGAGAGCGATCGCCAATTGTCTGTGGTAAACCGCCATTCACATTCCCCAGTTGCTCTCGCACTTCATCAATTGTGGCATTTAACTGGGCAATTTTATCTTCGAGCGATCGCCTGGCCGTTTCTATGCCGCTGCTCTCACTTTCTGAGGCTTTCATCTGACGCCGCTTTGCTGCTATTCTCTTCGCTTCGGCTTGGCTATCCGTCAGTTCTGTTTCCTCCTCTGCTAGCAATTGAGGATCGCGTCGAGAAGCAATCAGTGCGCCTATGACACCACCAAATACGCCACCGACAAACGCCCCGGCTAAAAAACCACTGCCAAAACCATCTCGCTGACTCATATATTTACTGCCTTCAACAAACCTTGCAACTTTTACCGAAAAATTGGGTTTAGAGCTACGTCGTTCTACGACGGCTTTTAATTCATTAGTGTACTAATATGCTGCTATAGTAATTGTAGTGGAAAGGTAATCAACCACTTAAAAAACCTAGCCGTCGAAAGACAAAGCACTGAACCTTGATAATTGAATCTATGCGGTTCTACTGCATTATTCTAGTTTCCTCCTAGCAGTAGGTAAAAGATTTGTAGGGGCTAGACAAATCAGCATTTTGAAATAATTGTTTCAAACGAAACAGGACTTGCACGGCAGTTGCTTCAAGTCGGCATAGCCGCCCAACGCACTGCCTCACTAATGCAAATAGGGTAGGGCATACCCGAATTAACGCTTAGGGAGAATCCCACCTCTGGTTTAGACGACGCAAGGAATCTAGATTAAGTGGTTTCGTTGAACTAAGAATCCCCGTCGATTTATCGCGGGGAGTGTCAAAGTAGTTATGCTATTTTCCTGCCCTAGCTGCATACTAGCTTAAGTCCCAAAGATGCGATCGCCTGCATCTCCTAATCCCGGTACAATATATCCCTTGTTATTAACTTCTTGGTCAATAGTAGCGGTGTAAACCATTAAACCTGGATAAGCTGCACTCAGTTTTTGCAAAGCTGGTGGAGCCGCCACTACACAAACAATCCGCATCAAGGCTGGATCAGCACCCCGTTGTGTTAATTCTGTCATCACCGCCATTATCGACCCTCCTGTTGCCAATATTGGATCGGTAATTAACACTCGTGTCTGCGGGTCAAATTTTTCTGGTAACTTGTTCAGATAACAATGAGGTTGCAGTGTCTCTTCATCTCGCGCCAAGCCAAAATGGTAAATCGATGCCAAAGGCAATAAAGTCTGCGCTCCCTCTAGTAATCCTAGCCCAGCCCGCAAAATCGGCACTACCGCCACAGGTATCTGCGGATCAATCACGGTTGCTGGACAGGAATCCAAGGGACTTTGCACCACTATCTCTTGGGTCGGCAACCAGTCTCGCGCAGCTTCATAAGTCAGCCATCTTCCCAACTCAGTCATCGCACTGCGAAATAATACTGAAGGGGTGCTTGCATCACGGGCTACAGCCAGCCAGTGTTTTATCAGGGGATGGGGTGGAACATAAACCCGTAATTGTAGCGTCATAGCCAGAAATAGGCAACTTTTTATTGTATGAGAACTGAAACACTATAATACTCTTTCCTGTATACGGCTGACACCTAAAATTAACACTCTCACTTTTATTGATAAAGTTTTTCGTTAGTAGTTGACATCTATTCTTAATTAAGGCTATATTCTTATCCAGTGTTCTCCTCTCTTTTAAGGATCGGCAGACGGGATTAGCCAGCGACAGTTGGCTGGTCCCTCTTTTTTTTCAAGGGTCAAAATAAGCTACTCTGGACTATAGACTTTTGACGTTGGAATTTGTGAAACGGCAAAAATGCAAGATATTGATGTGATTGTAATTGGGTCTGGTATTGGCGGATTAGTAACAGCGACCCAGCTAGCGGCGAAGGGAGCGAAAGTACTAGTACTGGAACGTTATTTGATTCCAGGTGGTAGCGCTGGTTATTTTGAACGCCAAGGCTATAGATTCGATGTTGGGGCATCAATGATTTTTGGACTGGGACAAAATGGTACTACCAACTTACTCACCCGTGCATTATCAGATGTAAATGTCAGCCAAGAAGCGATCGCCGATCCAGTGCAGATTCACTATCATCTACCCCAAGGTTTAGACCTGAAAGTTGACCGGGTTTATGAAAAATTTTTACAAAATCTTACTGCTCATTTTCGCCATGAAGAGCAGGGGATTCGTCGCTTTTATGACGAATGCCAAAAAGTCTTCAAGTGCCTCAATAGTATGGATTTGCGATCGCTAGAAGAACCTCGGTATTTACTGCGGGTATTTTTCCAGCATCCTTTAGCGTGTCTCGGTTTAGTCAAGTATCTCCCTCAAAATGCCGGGGATGTGGCACGGCGCTACATCAAAGACCCCCAATTATTGAAATTTATCGATATGGAGTGTTATTGCTGGTCGGTGGTTCCAGCAGACATGACACCAATGATTAATGCTGGCATGGTCTTTTCTGACAGGCATTATGGCGGAGTTAACTATCCCAAAGGCGGGGTGGGACAAATTGCCCAAAAACTGGTGGAAGGTCTAGAGAAGGCTGGAGGTAAGATTCAGTATCAAGCTAGAGTCACGAAAATTATCATAGAACAGGGAAAAGCGGTAGGTGTGCAACTGGCTAATGGTAAAGTATATCGAGGTAAACGCATAGTTTCTAATGCTACACGCTGGGATACATTTGAACAGTTACTACCATCACAAGAAATCCCACGTAATGAGAAAAAATGGCAACAAAATTATCAAAAATCTCCAAGCTTCTTGAGTTTGCATATAGGGGTAAAGGAGTCAGTTTTACCTGGGAGGACAGAGTGCCATCATATTTTGCTAGAAGATTGGGAAAAGATGACAGCAGTGGAAGGCACAATTTTTGTTTCAATTCCTACATTGCTTGACCCAGATTTAGCACCAAATGGATATCACATCATTCATGCCTTCACGCCTCACTGGATTGATGATTGGCAAGAACTTTCTCGTAGTGAGTACGAAGCGAAGAAAGAAGAAGCGGCTGGGCGAATTATTGACCGCTTAGAAAAGATTTTTCCAGGTTTAGATGCCGGATTG
>Ga0209591_10000554_pt1 | contig 48223 bp, 48 predicted proteins | sample MAT01_FD_187207 | JGI IMG/M metagenome (GOLD analysis project Ga0209591, IMG submission 187207) | Freshwater microbial communities from Lake Fryxell liftoff mats and glacier meltwater in Antarctica - MAT-01 (SPAdes) (version 2) | ecosystem: Environmental > Aquatic > Freshwater > Ice > Liftoff...
GCTCTCGTTCAGCAAAGACATTCGTGCCATCGCAAACCCGCAGTAAATCGTGGGCATAGGTATCTGCGTTGAACGTCATCAAAGGATCAAGCCAAATCGGGACGAACACTCGGCAAACATGATTCTCACGGGCGGCGCTAATGCCTTGTATCCAATCATACGTATATTCAATTAAGCGCACGCGCGGCACCATCACCGTTTGATCGAACACATACATGATATTCCACAACAGGTTAAAAACATCATCGACGGTTTTTGGAAATGTCACCCAAACAGGAATCCCCGCCGCTTGCAGCGCTTCTACATCCTGTTTACGATTTTCTTCCTGATTAGCGATGACCAAATCCGGTTTAAGCGCAATAATACGCGCCACATCGGGATTTTTCGTCCCCCCTATACGCGGTAATCGGGCAACTTCGGCCTCTGGATAAATACAATAATCGGTGATACCCACCAGCGTATGCCCCACGCTGAGATGAAATAAAGACTCGGTCACACTCGGTACAAGCGAGACGACCCGCTTCGGCGGTTGCGAGACAGGAATATCCTGATACTGCTCGTAAATCCGTTCTTTAATCATAGGTGAATGAGTTGATCTCGTTCTGGCCCAACACTGATTCTGTTGACAGGCGCATCACACAAATCGGTCACGCGCTGAATATAAGCCCGCGCCGCCGCCGGTAAATCCTCCGCCCGACGCACTTTGCTAATGTCGTCCTGCCATCCCGGTAGAGTCTCATAAATCGGGACGGCTCGTTCAACTTGCTCAATCGTCGCAGGGGGAAATTCATAACGCTCACCGTCAACTTCATAAGCGACGGCAATTTTGACCTCATCCAATCCGCTTAAAATGTCCATTTTGGTCAAGACCACATCGGTAAAGCCGTTAATCTGCGATGAATAACGCAGCATCACCGCATCCAACCAGCCGCAGCGCCGCGTTCTGCCCGTCGTCGTGCCGAATTCATCCCAGAAGTTTTCACCCGTCCCGCGCAAACGATCAGCCAATACGCCGTCTAATTCCGTCGGCATGGGGCCGCCGCCCACGCGGGTGCTAAAACATTTGGCAACCCCAACGACATGAGCGACATACTTGGGGCCAAAGCCTAAGCCGGAAAGCGCCCCACCTGTTGTCGTTGATGAACTGGTGACATAGGGATAACTGCCATGATCGACATCAAGCAGCGCCCCCTGCGCCCCTTCACAAACCACCTGTGCGCCGGCTTTAAGCTGTTCGTTGATGTAAAGGGTTGTATCACGCAAATAAGGACGTAAACGCTCGGCTGCATCCACATAAGCCTGTGCATCTTTTTCGGGATCAAGCGGCGTGATTTGATGGCGGATAAGCGTATGATTGGCTTCGGTGATCGCGTGGGCAAGGGCTTCCGCAAAAGACTCGACATCGCTCATCTGCCCCGCCCGAATCCCCCGACGCGCTGTTTTGTCATTATAAGCGGGGCCAATGCCGCGCAAAGTCGTTCCAATCGCTCTATCACCAAGCGACTGCTCACGCGCAGCATCTAACGCACGATGGGCAGGCGTGATAATATGCGCCCGTGTACTAATAAAAATACGCTCTGGTGAAATATCGACACCGAGTTTCGCCAGCATATCCAGTTCTTCCAGCAGCTTCAGCGGATTGACGACCATGCCGTTGCCCAGAATACACTTGACCTGCTCGCGCAAAATCCCAGAGGGGACAAGATGCAGCTTAAAGACATCCTGCCCGATGTTGATTGTGTGTCCAGCATTATCGCCGCCGCCAAAACGCGCCACAATATCAGCAGTCGCCGCCAGCCGATCTACCGTGCTGCCTTTGCCTTCATCGCCCCACTGCGCCCCGATTACAATCGTCGCAGGCATTTGTTGTCTCCAAAGTTGACGCGTCATTGAGTAAGCGAATCGTATTTTACGATTCACTTCCATTCTAAACGATCTTGTCGATAGCGCTAAGGTTAATCTGTTAGAAGTTACGCAGTTGAGCGTTATTAGTGATTAGTTTATGCTCCAGCGAGCCGAAATTTTAATCTTTTCTAAAGACTAAACGCTAAAAACTGATCACTCTGCACCTGCAAATTCTTTACCTGCGTAAGTTCTAACTCTAAGAAATTTAGGGTTGTGCGCCAGCCAAAGCTACTGTGACCTGTTTTTGTCCCCAGGCTTCTACCTCGCCAGTCGGCCCCAGCGCCAGCCCTGAACCGACACCAATCCCGACGGCGAGTTTGACGCTTTGCGCTTCCAAGGCGATTCGTGCCACTTCCGATTGCGAAATGCTGGTGATAGCGGGTAACAAGAGTGCATCTTCCACCCAACCAAAGCCCTCCGCGACATCGCCAGAATTGACAATCATCCCCCCGCCAAACAGGGTGATTGCCGCACCTTCGATCAAAATCACCGCGCCATTTTCAAAAGCCGCTTTAAGCCCTTCCAGTGGAGCGCCCATCAGAGAAGAGCGGAGTTCGTTCAAGGCAAAGTTATCGGGGATAACGATAATCGCCGCATCAATTAAACGTTTACGGATGGTGTCGTCATCTTCAGTCACAATATTGACCAGATAGCCAGTTGGCGCACCGAGTTCTGACATGTCTTCCAACACTTCTTCGTCGTCATCCACATCCAGCCCAATATAGGCGACCCCTCCATCGGCGGCGGCACGAGTCAAGGCAAGCGCCCGTACTTCGCTGCTGGAATCTGTCCCGCCAGAGAAAATGAGCCAGCCTGCACCGTCAATCCAGCGCAAAACGTTATTCCCCGCCATCGTTACTCCGGCATCACATATTCAGCCACCGCCGCCGACATCAGCGCAACGCTTAACGGCAGAGCATCTTCGTCAAAATCAAATCGCGGGTGATGATGACCATAATTGAGGCCACGCGCTTCATTCGCAGACCCAACAAAAAAATAGGTGCCTGGCACTTGCTCTAAAAACAAAGACATATCTTCCGCGCCCATCGTGCGCGTAGTGGTGTCGATCTTGTCTGCGCCAACCATTGATGTGAACAGCGTCCGCACCCGCGCTGTCGTTTCGATGTCGTTAGTCGTTGGAGGAACGCCATGCACGGTGGTGACTTCCGCCGTACAGCCCATCGCCGCACAAACGGATTGGGTGATTTCACGAATACGCTGATCGACTAAATCACGCATTTCCAGTTTAAAGGTGCGGAACGTCCCACCTAGCTCAACCCGTTCCGGGATAATATTATCCGCATCGCTCCCTTTCATCCGCGTTACAGAGACAACCGCCGTATCAAACGGATTGGCATTTCGGCTAACGATGGTCTGCAACGCATTAATCACCTGTGCCGCGCAGACAACCGGATCAATCGCCAACTGCGGTGAGGCGGCATGACCCCCACGCCCTATGATGATAATCTGGAAGATGGACGCGCCCGCCATTACTGGGCCATCTGCTATACCCAAAATTCCCAGCGGCATCGTATTCCATAAATGCAACCCCAAGCTTACATCAGGACGTGGCGACTCTAAAACGCCGTCAGCGATCATGGCCTTCGCCCCGCCGACGATTTCTTCCGCTGGTTGGAACACAAATTTGATTCGTCCGGCGATTTGATCACGATGCTGCGAGAGCAGTTTCGCTACACCAAGCGCAATGGTCGTATGCCCATCATGTCCGCAGGCGTGCATTTTGCCCGCCTCTGTCGAAACATAATCGGTTTGATTTTCCTCGTGGATAGGGAGTGCGTCCATATCGGCACGTACCAGCACGGTGGGGCCGTCTTTCGCGCCTTCTAAAATACCCACTACACCTGTCTTGCCGACCCCCGTTTGCACTTCAAGGCCGAGTGCTTGCAATTCTTTTGCCACAATACCCGCCGTGCGTACTTCTTGAAAAGCAAGTTCGGGATGGCGGTGAAGATCGCGTCGTCGTGCCACCAATTCTTCGCGCATGGCTTCGGCTTGTGCTTTAAAATCAATTGCCGTCATGAGTTTTCACCCTAAAGTAATTAAACGAAACGATTCAATATAACGCAGCGCATCTGGCGGTGACTGCGGATCCAAAAGCCGGGTACGTACCCGTTCCGCCATCGCTTCCATATCGGCAATTTGGCTTTTATGTTCGCGCAGCGCATTAATCTTGGTTTCCACATGACCGGTCACATCCACCCGGACATTCGGTTCACCCGTCCCCGCCAGATACAGATATTTAACCTTATGGACGGGCAGCCCTTCATCACGCTCCAACTCGATAAAATTCAAGCGATCACGCGCAGTCGGATAGACCGCATCAATCACGGCTGTCCCTATGGCGCGATGATCGGGATGATTAATGCCAAACGCACCAAAAAAGAACATGGTCGGGTCGCAGCTTACAATCGTATCCGGCTGCTTCATCCGAATCAGGCGTGTCACAGATCGGCGCAGTTCCAATGTCGGATAGAGTTCTCCATCAGGACAGCGCAAGAAAATAACTTCTTGCACACCCAACGCCTTTGCCGCGTTGGATTCCTCTTCCTCGCGGATGGCTGCCAAGCGCTCATGAGTCATTTCCGGGTCAGCGCTGCCTTTATCACCACTGGTCGCCAACACAAAAGTAATGTGTGCGCCTTCCGCCGCCCATCGTGCAAAAGTCGCCCCGCTGAAAAATTCCGGGTCGTCGGGGTGGGCAAAGATGCCCATCACCTGCCGAACATCCTGTCCCTGATTTTCCTCTGTCATTCCACTGCTTTCTCAGATCAATAAACTGCTCAATACATTGAATTAGAAGTTACTCAAGTAATCCTCGATAAATAATTGGAATTTTTTGAACCACCAAGGCACCAAGAACACCAAGAATTTGAAGCTAAATCTCTGTGTTCTCTGTGCGCTCTGTGGTTAAATCTTTTTCCATTTACTTACATCGGTCTACTGCAGTACACAGCTATTAAAATATTAGCTTACAAAGGTAGTGGTCTTTTGTAGGGGCGACTCGGCGAGTCGCCCCTACAAAAGTAAGCCGAGATTTTGGTGTTTTCTAAAAACTAAGCACTAAAAACTCTGACTCAAATTGCTACTCCCAGATGGCGTGTCTCTTTACTCAGCACTTACAACTCAGTCCTCATCACTTTCCGTACTTTGCTTATCTTGCAGGCGGGTACCCGGCTTCTGCCCACATTCACACGGTTCGTCACCATGCTTGTTGCAAGGTTCTTTGGCTTTTTTCTGGAGTGCCTCGAATTCTTCCATCGGGACAAGTTCTTCCCGCTTGAAAGTCCGCCGACCTTCTTCATCAATCCAGACCGTGACCGAATCTAGCAGCGGATGAACATCAATCACTTTACCCACGCCCATCGGTGTACTGACGCGCTTATTCCGTTTAGGGAGTGTTTTACGGGCTTCCACATACTGCTCATATTCATACACCAAACAGCAGCGCAGACGGCCACACATCCCGGTAATCTCTGACGGATTAAGGGAAATCCCCTGTGCCTTCGCCATTTTGATCGAAATCGGGCTGAAGTCGGTTAAGAATGTGCTGCAACAGCGTAGTTCCCCACATGCCCCATAACCGCCGAGCAATTTAGCCACGTCACGCGGCCCAATTTGGCGCATCTCGATTTGTGCCGTAAAGTGACGGCGCAAGTCATTCTGTAAGCGCGAGGCATTCACCTTCTGTTCCGCACTGAACAAAAAGGTCAGCATCGTTCCGTCATAGTTATACTGTGCGCCCACGAACTTGACATCGTAAAAACCGCCAATTTCGACGGCTTTCCGTTGGCAAAGTTCCAGCGCTTCCGGCTGTTTTGCTTCCCATTCTTGCTTCAGCACCATATCACGCGGGGTCGCGGGGCGCAAAATCGGCTTATGCTCACGTTCAGAATCTTCCGACACGGTGAAGGCCATGATCTGTCCCATTTGTCGCCCACGCGCCGTCTCTACAATCACATAATCGCCAGCGCTTAAATCTGGGAAGTCGCTATATTCAAAGTGATACAGCTTACCCAATTTTGTAAAACGTACACCAGCAACCATGTGCTGTTGTTCAAGTTCCATACTCGTCATCGAAATCGGTGCGAGATACCCCTGCCTTTAGGGATGGGTAGGTAAGCACCTTAATCCTTTCAATAGTAGCTGACGATAATCCCCGAAGGGAAAGGGAGATTTGCAGTTACCTGCTGGCTCTCCCTCAAAGCCTGCTCCGCTTGCGCGGGGTTAAGTTCACCTTGACAATGTTATGCGGTGGTTTGGCGTGAGCGGCACTGGCTTTTCCCAATCGCCTGTTTAACCACTCACCGCAGAGTTTGGAACTGGTGAAGCATCCCAAAGTGCCTATCTATTCACCGCTAACGGAGTTCCCCGAAGGGAACCGAGTCAGGTAAGCATTAGGGCTTTTAAAAGCCCCCGCCTTTAGGCGTGGGGATGCTTACATAACCTACCTCAACATCCATAACAGGGCTGACCTAAAATCTATTCAGCCGAAACTCATTTACTCTATCATAATGGGTGAAGGGGTAGGATTGCAAAATGTTGACAAAAATGAAGCGGAGTGATAGCCTGATTCTTTAAGGTCAAGCATGGTTTTGTGCTTAAATCCGATTCAGGCGCTAAAATCCTCTTACTTCTCCTCACCATGATTTGATGCCGGGGTTACTTTGTGAGTACGTTAACTATGAAATTCGGCGGATCATCCGTCGGGACAACGACAGCACTTACACAAGTCGTGAGTATTGTGCTTCATGAACATGAACGATGGGATCGTCTGATTGTCGTCGTCTCGGCTTTAGAAGGCGTGACCGATTCGCTGATCGAAGCCGCCCACCTCGCCCAATTGAGCAATCGACGCGGCTACCGACGAATCACGGCGACTTTACGCCAGCGCCATTTGGCTTTAGTGGAACATCTTCCCCTCGGAACGAATGAACGCAGCACCTTACAAGCCGATATTGACCGTCTGTTGTTTGATATGCTCGATATTTGCCAAACCCTCGCCGATGGCCCGGCTGAGACCATCACCCCCGATAAAATTGATGCCATCATCGGAGTCGGTGAACGTCTTTCCGCCCGGATTGTCGCGGCTTTACTGCGACAAAATGGCATTCGCAGCGTCGCTATGGATGCTACCGAACTGATTATCACCGATAACACGTTTGGGAACGCTGTGCCGGATATGCCGATTACACGGTCACGCATTGACGAGCATTTGCTCCCTATGTTGAGCCGCCGCATTGTCCCCGTCGTAACGGGTTTCATCGCCGGAACACTCGCGGGTAAACCCACGACATTAGGGCGCGGCGGGAGTGATTACACCGCCTCCATCATCAGCGTTTGTACCGATTCTAAAGAGGTCTGGATTTACACAGATGTAGACGGCATGATGTCCACCGATCCGCGTGAAGTCCAAGAAGCAAAAGTCATCCCTGAACTGTCTTATGATGAAGTGGCAGAGTTGGCCTACTTCGGCGCACGCATTTTGCACGCCCGTATGATACGCCCTTTGCAGGAGTTTACCATTCCTCTGCGAATCAAGAATATCTTTAAGCCGCAGCAGTCCGGCACGCTCATTCACGCCGCGACCCCACGTATTGCACGGGTGATTAAGGCCGTGACGGGGATTCAAGGCATTGCGCTTACAGCACCACACAGTGGGTCACTTTCCGCCATTTCCGAACTAGTGGACGGAACCCTCCATAAAGCTATTGGCAGCCATGCCGATGTCATGATCTCGTCGCAATCGTCGGCAAACAGCTTTTTATGTTTTGTCATCCCGACCAATGCCGGGCCAGATGCCATCCACACCGCCCAAATCGCTTTAGAAGAACGCCTACGCGATTATCACGACTCTACATGGCATGTTCAACCCGTCAGCCTGATTACGGCAATCGGCGCAAGCATCGACAGTCTGAATGGACTAACCGCCCGTATTTTTGAAGCACTGGACAATATTCGGATTTTGGCGCTTTCTCAAGGCCCTTCGCATTGCAGCCTCTCGATTGTCGTAGAGCCGCATAATGCCGATACCGCGCTGCGCCAGATTCATGCCTTGATTGTCAGCACCTAGTATCTGCTGAGATAGCGATCCGTTTCCCATTGGGTGACATGACGATTATATTCGTCAAATTCCTGCCGCTTGGCGGAAAGATAACGATCCCCTATATATGGCCCCAATGCCGAAAGCACGACATCATTCTGGCTCAAAGCATCCAGCGCCTCGCCTAACGTCGTAGGCAGTGTCTCTACCTGGCGCAGGCGGCTGCGATTCTGCATCAAAAGGGACTCTTCCAGCGGTGTAGGCAGCGGCATCCGTTGTTGAATACCATCTAAGCCGGCTTGCAGCATCACCGCCGCTGCCAAATAAGGATTGCTGCTCGGATCAGGGCAGCGCAGTTCAAGCCGTGTGTTCGCTTCCATGCCAGCAGATCGGCTCGGCACCCGAATCAACGCCGCCCGGTTGATATGCGCCCAACTCACATAAAGCGGCGCTTCAAAACTCGTTCCCAGTCGTTTATAAGAATTGACCAACGGTGATAAAACCGCCGACATCGCCCGCGCATGGCAAAGCTGCCCGGCTAAGAACTGCCGTGCTGTTTCGGATAATCCGTATTCATGATTGGTATCCACAAAAACATTGGCATCCGTCGCTTTGTCATGCAGGCTTTGGTGCGTGTGCATCCCAGAACCCGGCAATAATTCACTCGGACGCGGCATAAACGTACATAGCAGTTTGTGGCGTTGGGCGACGGTCTTGAGAGCAACCCGCGCCGTCAAAATCTGATCGGCAGAAGTCAGCGCAGCATCATAATGAAAGTCAATCTCATGCTGTCCGTAGCCGATTTCCGAGTGAGCGGAATCAACAGGAATACCTAACGCTTCTAGCGTAATCAGCATTTTGCGGCGGATCGTTTGCCCGTCATCGGTAGACATGTCGAAATAACTGGCTTGATCGGTAGAAGCGGTTGTAATCGGGCGATTTTCCGCATCCGTTTTGAACAGGAAAAACTCCATTTCAATACCCGTCTTAAAAGTAAAACCGAGCGCTTCCGCCTGCCGCAAAACCCGTATCAATGCGCCACGCGGACAGCCGATAAAGGGTTCGCCCTGCGGTGTGTAAATGCCACAAATCAATCTCGCATTACGTTCACCATCTGGCTCCCAGGGCAGAATCGCAAATGTATTCGGGTCAGGCATCAGCACCATATCGCTTTCGGCGACACGCGCAAAGCCATCAATCGACGACCCATCAAAATGCGTCCCGCGCTCCATCGCACGTTCCAAATGGGCAGCGGGGATTGTCATACTTTTGACGAGTCCGGTGATGTCGGTAAACCACAGATCAATAAACCGGATACCGTGTTCTTCAACAGCGGCTAAAACCGCTTCTTTGGTCATCATAAAAAATTACTCCAATCAAAAAATAATGCGCTCTATGTGGACGAAAGCTGCCACAGCACGCCATTTTTGGCTTATTTTAGAAGTATACCCACAGAAAAGGCTTTAAGACTACGGAGGACATCGCCAAGAACTCATAGCGGATATTTGGCTACGGCTTACAACGTTTTAAATATTTTCCAGATGATCGAGCAGCGCCGTGATCGCCAGTAGATAGCCACGCCAACCAAAACCGCAAATCTGACCAACGCAAACCGGAGCAAGCAGTGAGGTATGACGGAACGATTCCCGCGCATGGATATTCGAAAGATGAATTTCGATGACGGGTAAATGAACAGCCGTAATCGCATCACGCAGCGCAATCGAGGTATGCGTATACGCGCCAGGATTAAAAACGACCCCATCCGCCCAATTGCGGGCGACATGCAGAATATCAATCAACGCGCCCTCATGATTCGACTGCTCGGCGCGAAGTTCGGCTTTCCGCTCATGAGCGTGAGAAGTCGCCGCCGCATTGATCGCTTCCAGCGTCATTTTGCCATAGACTTCCGGTTCGCGTGTACCGAGTAGATTCAAATTGGGGCCGTGCAGCAGTAAAATCTTTTTAGTCATTTTTCTACCACATAAAACTCAAGGAGAAGTAAAACCATGAAAGTCATTCAATTTTTAACCACCAAGACACCAAGGACACCAAGATTTTGAACTTAAGTCTCTGTGATCTCTGTGGCTCAATGATTTTTCAATTTCTTTGCGCCCCTTAGCATTCTTAGCGCCTTTGCGTTTAATCTTTCTATGCTCAAACAAGTGCCACTTTATCATCAGGACACATCGCAACGCTTGCGGCATACATCAGCCCACATTTAGGACACGTTTTACGCGATGTACCAATCGCCATATTGACGATGTTGTTGGCAATATCCCGATCCAGCCCATCAGCGGTCAAGTCGCGGACGACATATTCTATTGAATAGCCTTTATCCAGCCGCGTTTTCACTGTGTTCAGCATTTTGGCGGTATCGGCGGAGTTGGGCATAGACGGCTTAAATTTCAGCACGTCGGGCGCATAGCTGCGATGGCACGTTTGACATTCAATAAATTCGCCCGCATCCCCCATCGGAATCAACGGGATAAAATACAGCGCGAAGTAATTTTTACCCTGTTTGCGCTCATAATCGCGTGTCGTCTGGCAGTGCGGACAAAAAAACTGCCCGTCACCAATCGTCTTATAGCGCCGCCGTGTACCAAAGATAATCATGATTTTAGCCTATTTAATACGCGGATCACCGCTTCTTTGGGAACATCTTCCACAATAACAGGTTCACCCACACCGCGCAACAGGATAAAACGCGACCTGCCGCCTTTAAATTTTTTATCTGTCCCCATCGCCGCATAAAGCGCTTCGGGATCAAGACCGCCGATGCTGCGCGGCAAACCGACTTGTGCCAGCGTTTCATCGACTAAATCCACCAATGCGGCATCACACAGCGACAATTCATGCGACAATCGCGCCGCCGCCAACAGCCCCACGCCAACAGCCTCGCCATGTTTCCATTGATAACCGGAAACCTGCTCCACCGCATGACCAAATGTGTGACCGAGATTGAGATGCGCCCGAATCGTCTGCTCATAAGGGTCACGCTGGACGACTTCTACTTTCACCAGCACCGCCCGTTTAATCATTTCGGCACGACGCTCTTTGACCCACAATGCCGGGTCGAGCAAGCCTTCATCCGCCAAAAAGCCATGCTTGATGACTTCCGCCATACCACAGCGCCATTCACTTTCTGGCAGCGTTTCCAGCATATCTGGATCAATTAGCACTAAATCGGGCTGCTTGAACGCTCCAACCAGATTTTTTCCCTGCGGTAAATCAACGCCGACCTTGCCGCCAACGCTCGAATCCACCATCGCCAGCAGTGATGTAGGCGATTGCAGCAAATAGACCCCACGCATGTAGGTTGCCGCCGCGAATCCAGCAGTATCCCCCACCACACCGCCGCCAAATGCGACGACCACGCCGCTGCGATCTAACCCTGCCGCTACGAAATCTGCATAAAGTTGGGCGACAGTTTCAAGCGTTTTATGCTGCTCGCCATCGGGAATTGTTATGAGGGATGCTGTCGGAAAAAGCTCGCGCAATTTTTGCCCATAAAGCTGCTCAAGTGTGGGATTCGTCACAATTACGGCGCGTTCTGGCACGCGATGGGCAAATTGGCGTAGTGCGTCGTCCTTAATGACGAGATCATATCCGCCATCTGGCGCATCGACCCGGATTACGTCTTCCATAACGCGACCACCTTTTCTGCAACTTGCTGCGGTGTTAAACCCGTTGTATCAATCTGATACGGAATCGCCGCATAATCCGCTTTGCGCTGTTCTAGTAACGCTTCTAACGCTTGCCAATTTGTGGCTAACGGGCGGCCTGCACCACTCTCTAAACGTTCCTGAATGCTATCTGGCGCTGCCGTCAAACAAATCACTAAACCAGACATCAGCATCAACTCCCGATTCGCCGGATCAACCAACATCCCGCCGCCCGTAGCGATTACTTGGCTTTCTCTCGCCGCCAGGGATTGACAGATAATCCGCTCATAGCGCCGGAAAGCCGCTTCACCTTCCTGAGCGAAAATATCCGCAACAGATTTACCGATGCGCTGAACGATCTCATCGTCCGAATCGACAAAGTGCCAGCCGATAAAATCCGCCACAATCTGCCCCACCGTCGTCTTACCCGTCCCCATGAATCCGGTTAGGATGATATTGCGCGACATATTCAAAATCATTTTGAATCACCAAGCGACAAAGAAACGCTCTCTATTTTCTCGGCGATTCTTTGTGTCCTTTGCAACTTTGCGTTAAATCTTTTTGCGAAATGCTGATCGCTACCTGCTGATCGCTGAATGCTATTCATAGCCGAAACGCCATTCCACATTATCCATCGGCAAATCTTCCAGCCGAGCGCGGCGCAACTTATCAAAACGCGGCCGCATCTCCTCCATGCTGTCACCACCTAATTTTTCCAGCAGGGCATCCGCCAACACCAACGTCATCATCGATTCGCCCACTGGAACGGCACGCGGCACAGCACAAAAATCGCTTCGCTCGTAAGTCGTGCTTTCCGGTTCGCCCGTCGCAAGATTGACCGATTCCGCCCCGCGTAACATCGTCGCTATCGGCTTCATCGCCACCCGCGCCACAATCGGCTCACCTGTCGTAATGCCGCCTTCGAGTCCGCCAGCACGATTGGTCGGGCGCGTCAGGTTGCCATTTTCACCGCCTAAAGCAATATCATCATGGACTTGTGAGCCGGGTTTGCCTGCGTTAGCGAATCCATCACCGATTTCCGCGCCCTTCATGGCGTGAATGCTGACCATCGCCGCGACAATACGCCCGTCTAGCTTGCGATCCCAATGAACATGCGATCCCAACCCCGGCGGACAGTTCAGCGCGACAATTTCAAACACGCCGCCGAGCGTGTCTTTATCAATTTTGGCCTGCCGAACAGCCTCGTGCATCTGCTCTGCAACTTCGGGATTCGGGCAGCGCACATCGCTTTCTTCACCTAAGCGAAAGCGCTCAGTATAATCGAGCGTCACGGGTAAGTCAGCTTTCACATCGCCAATTTGAACGACGTAGCCGCCAATAGTCACCCCAAATTCGCTTAAAAATTTGCGGCAGATCGCCCCCGCTGCCACACGCATCGTCGTCTCGCGGGCGCTGGCACGTTCCAGCGAGACACGCAGTTCACGGTAGCCATATTTGATCGCGCCCGTCAGATCGGCATGACCAGGGCGCGGTGTCGTCATCGGCGTGATGTCTTTTTCTTTCCAATTTTTGAAATCGCGGTTTTCCACCAGCAGCGCGATGGGGCCTCCGGTGGTCACGCCGTTCATCACCCCGGCGGTGATTCGCACCGAGTCGCGTTCAATTTGCATCCGCCCCCCGCTGCCATACCCTTGCTGACGACGAGCGAGATCGGCGTTAATGTCGTCTGGCGAAAGCGGCACTCCGGCAGGCATCCCTTCCAGAATAGCCGTTAGCATCGGCCCGTGTGATTCTCCAGCAGTTAGAAATCGAAGCATATAGGTAGCTCTCAGCTTTCAGCAATTAGCATTTAGACAGTTTGGGTTTTTGTCCGCGCCCGAAGTTTTAACATGCTCATAAAGTGATTCATACGAGAAAACTCGTCTAATTCAGCGTTTTCTTCAAATGTTAAAGTCCCGTTACGATTAGTCTTTAACAAATAACTCGCACGTTCTTGTAAAGACTCCGAAGGTCCAAATTCAATAATCTGTTCTGGTGTAGGCGTGGAAGCCAGAAAATCCAGAATTTCACTAAACAATCTGCTTTGTTGGACTGCCATTTTATTTCCTTTCCTCAAAATGGTGTCGGAACTAACCTAATATGATTTTATCGCAGCATACACAGCTTTCAGCAGTTAGCGGTCAGTTTTCAGACATCACAGGCTGGAAATTCTCAACTTGTATTGCACCATTTTCGACCCAACGAGATACAATTTGTTCTGGAAAATCATATGTCTCACACTTATTGAAGCTCCATGCGCTCACTATAGACACGGAAACCCAACTTTTTGTAGAAGCCAATCGCATGGCTGTTGAAATCCCACACCATCAACATCACACGCTGAATATGTTCCGCCTTCGCCAGATCATACACCGCTTGCATCAATTTTTCGCCACAGCCTTTACCGCGCTGGTCATCATTCACCGAAATCTGATCGATCACGATTTCGTCTATGGCAAACGTAAAGGGCGATTCTGGGCGGCGGTTGAGTTTGGCATACACATAACCCACCGCCTGCCCATCGACTTCGCCAATGAAAATATGATTTTCTGGCGCTATGAGCAGGTCGATATAAAACGTAATGAGATCATCATCCAAAGTATACGGCTTAAAGAAATCCGGCCTCGCCTCGGCGTGCATCCGTTGGACGGGTTCATTTAAACGGGCGATGAGTTCGGCATCATCAATTGAAGCACGTCTGATATTCATAATCAATTTCCAGTTTGAAGCGCTTCTCGCAGCGCCGCAAGCATGACTTCCAACGGCGGATCGACATCCGTCCACAGTTTAAAAGCCGCCGCGCCCTGACGCGCCAACATCCCCATACCGCCGATAGCGCGACCTCCAGCAGATTCGGCCTGCCGCATAAACGCCGTCACACTGGGACGATAGACCATATCGTAAACGGTCACGCCACACGGTATCGGCAGCCCTTCAATCCAAGGTGACTCGTCAATATGTGGATATAACCCTGCTGATGTGCAGTTGATAATCAGATCGACTGGCGACTCAAGCGCCTCGTCCAAAGTTTTGGCATGGGCGTTTTTAATTCCGGCGGAAATCGTCAGATTCGCCAGCATAAGCTGAGCGCGTTCCATCGTGCGATTGACGACGGTGACGGATGCGCCTTCTCGCGTCAGTCCAAAGACTGCCGCCCGTGCCGCGCCGCCTGCGCCCAAGATCAACACATTTGCGCCTGAAAGCGGAATATCGTGCGCCTTCAAATCATCAATCAGGCCGATTACATCGGTGTTGGTCGCGCTGTTGTCGCGCAGATCAATCGTGTTTGCCGCGCCGACTGCCCGCACAATTTCATCCGGCTTAATAAAGCGAATCACCGCCTCTTTATGCGGAATCGTCACATTCAGGCCAATATAGCCGTGACGCTGCGGTTCGATCAACCCAAGCCGCAAAATATCGGAGGGGATAGGCATCAGATCATAATGCCAATCCATGCCGAGCGCCTGAAACGCTGCGTTGTGCATCACCGGACTCAAGCTGTAGGTGAGAGGCCAGCCAATCGCGCCGACTTTGGTCGTCATGCTGTTTCCAAATCTTCTAAAAGCTGACCACCTAATTTAACCAGCGTCTCGGAAAAACTGGGGAATGAATCCCCCGCACATTTAGAGTCGGTCACAATCGTGCCTTCATCCGCGACCAATCCAGCGACGGTCAAGCTCATGGCAACACGATGATCGTCGTGTCCATCGACGGTTGTACCCATCAATGTTTGCGGCCCAGTGATGCGGAAGCCATCTTCCGTTTCGGTAATTTCCGTGCCGAGTTTGCGTAATTCGCTACTCATGACCGCGATCCGGTCTGTCTCTTTAACGCGCAGTTCTTGAGCGTCCCGGACAACGGTTTCCCCTTCGGCATAAAGTGCCGCGACCATCAACACCGGAAATTCGTCAATCATCCGCACGACGGTTTCTCCGCCAATCTCTATTCCGCGTAAAGTGCTGTACCTGACGCGCAAAGTGCCGACAGGTTCGCCCGCTTCTTCGCCCTGTTCGCTGATTGTGATGTCCGCGCCCATTTCGAGCAGCACATCGAGTAAGCCCGTGCGGGTATTGTTCAGGTTCACATGTTCAATCGTCAGATCGCTGTCCGGCACGATGCACCCCGTAACCAGCAAAAACGCCGCCGAAGAAAAATCACCAGGCACCGTTAAATCCATTGGCTTAAGTGCAGCACCCGGCGTGATTGTGGCATTATTGCCATCCACCGTGATACTTGCGCCCATCGCTCGTAACATGCGCTCGGTGTGGTCACGAGCCGGCCCCGGTTGAATCACTGTCGTCGCGCCGTCGGCGAAAAGTCCCGCAAGTAAAACAGCACTTTTAACCTGAGCGCTTGCCATTGGCAGCGTGTATTCAATCCCTTTTAACTGCGTGGGCGTAATCGTCAAGGGAGCGCGGCCTTCCGCAGCATCAATCAACGCGCCCATCTGCCGCAGCGGGTCGATAATGCGCTTCATTGGACGGCGGCGCAGTTGCTCGCTGCCATCCAAAACCGAAGGGAACGCTTGTCCCGCCATGATGCCAGCCGCGAGTCGAATCCCTGTCCCGGCGTTCACGAAATCCAGCGGTTTATCGGGCGGGATCAATACCCCGCCGTATATCGTTAAAGTATTGGTATCATGTCGATCCACTTGAATCCCAAGCGCCTGCACACTTTGCAGTGACGCTTCAGTATCGCCAGCCGCCAGCCAGCCGCGCACTTGTGTTTCGCCAGTCGCCAACATGCCCATGAGGACGGCACGATGCGAGATGGATTTATCGCCGGGGACGGTTGTGCTGCCGCGTAATGGCACACCCGGTTTTACGTTCAAAATGCCTGTCATAATTTCTCCATTATGTTGAACCACCACCGCCCCAAGAACACCAAGGATTTTAGTTTTAATCTCTGTGATCTTTGTGACCTCTGTGGTTAATCTTTTCCCATTTTCTTTCTTTGCGATTCTTCGCGTTCTTTGCGACTTTGCGTCGAACCTTTCCTTATTTCGAGTACTTATCCGCCCAATCAATTCGCTGCTGACGGACGGGTTTAAGCGACTCCGCCAATTTTTCGTCATCATGCGCGATCAGCATTTTTTCCAGCATCGCCATTTGCACACGAAACTGCGCCAGCAAAACCGCAATCGCCTGCGTATTCGTGCTTAAAATATCACCCATCATCTGAATATCGCTGCCAGCCAAACGGGACATATCGCGGAAGCCTCCCGCCGCAAGCTGCCATACGGCCTCATCTTCGTCCGCTTCGGTTGCCGCTGTCGCTACCAGCGCCGCACTCAGTAAATATGGCAGATGGCTGATCGTCGCCACCACGCGATCATGGCGTTGCGCTTCCATTTCAAACGGAATCGCGCCCAATGCCTCGACCAATCCCAACGCCCGTAAGCGTGTGGCAGGTGTCGTACGACGAGTAACGCATAACACAAACGGCCTATCTTTATAAAGTGCGGCATCGCTGGCTTGAATACCACTGTTTTCTTTGCCCGTCATCGGATGACCACCGATGGCATGGATTCCAATCGGCAGCCGCCCCATCGCCTCGCAAATATCCTGCTTGGTGCTGCCGATGTCGATCAAAAGCGTATTCGAGCGCAAATAGGCCCCGATGCGATTCCGCACAAGCTGAATCACCGTCCGCACAGGCGCACACAAAATCACAGCATCCGCATTATTTACCCCCGCTTGAAGATCATCCGTCGCGCAATCGACAATCTGATGTTCCAGCGCATAAGCCTGAGTCTCTGGGTTGGGGTCAACCCCCGTGATTGTATCTGCAAAAAGTCGTAATGCCAGCGCCATCGAGCCGCCCATCAGTCCTAAACCGACGACGGCTAAATGGCGCACATGAAAGTTTCCGGGCGACATGTTAGGCTGTCCGTCCGATTGCTTCGGCAATCAACCGCACCTGCCGCACCATCGAAGCGAAACGTTCTGGCGTAAGGCTTTGGCGACCATCAGACATCGCCTCGGCTGGATTCACATGCACTTCAATAATCAAGCCATCCGCGCCTGCTGCCACCGCCGCCAAGGCCACCGGTTCGACATATTCCGACAAACCAACGCCGTGACTCGGATCAGCAATCACCGGAAGATGCGTTAAATGTTTCAAAACTGGAATCGCGTTGATGTCGAAAGTATTGCGCGTGAATTTCTCGAAAGTGCGGATGCCACGCTCACACAGCATCACCCGCGTATTGCCGTGCGCCAGAATATATTCTGCCGCCATCAGCAAATCCTCAACGGTGCTGCTCATGCCGCGTTTCAACAACACCGGATGCTGGCTTTCGCCTGCCGCGTTCAAGAGCGTGAAGTTCTGCATATTCCGCGCCCCAATTTGCAACACATCGGCGTATTGGCACACCATCGGGACGAGTGCAGGATCCATCACCTCGGTGACGATGGGCAGCCCCGTGACTTCCCGCGCTTCCACCAGCCATTGCAGCCCCTTTTCACCAAAACCCTGGAAACTGTAGGGCGAGGTACGCGGCTTGAATGCCCCGCCGCGCAACGCTGTCGCGCCGGCTTCTTTGACCGCACACGCCGCTTCAATGATTTCATTGCGCCCTTCTACGGAACACGGCCCCGCAATCACAAGCACTTTATTCCCGCCCATCTGTGATCCATTCAATGGCACAAGCGTATCATGCGGGTGGAATTGACGACTGGCGAGTTTATACGGTACAGAGACACGCACAACTTTTTCCACGCCGTCCATCGTTTCATAATTTTCCTGCTTAAGCGGGGTTGGACTTTCTCCTACGACACCGATAATGGTGCGTTCTTCGCCTTCGGAAAGATGCGCTTTGTAACCGTCCGATTCGATACGGCTGATGATGTCGGCGATTTGCTTAGACGATGCGTGAAACTTCATAATGACAATCATGCGTTGACCTCATTTCCATTCAGGATAATTTTGTTCGTTGGGTAAAGATCGGGGCGAAGTCTCTCCGCGCCGTGCATATAGACATGCCGAATTTCTTCCAACCGCTTTTCCGTGTTCCAGTGAATCAGGATACGTATACACTGCGGCACACCTGACGGCATATCAATCTCTTGGCAGCCCATTAATGCCGTTTGCCTCCATCCTACAGCCCGCGCCGCCCCCGCTGGATAAGCAGCGTTCAGATCAGGCGTTGTGGTAAAGATCACACTCGCCACAAATTCCTCCTCAATGCCGTTGGCCTCAATGATGGCCTGCAAAAGTTCCGCCGTGCCACGATTAATGGCTTCCGCCGTGTTCTCATGCACGGTAGTCGCTCCGCGCACGCCCCGCACCAACATCAACATTCGCTTTGCTCCTTTGTTAGCCATGATCGGGATCAAGTGAGCTTGCTCCCAATCGTTCAAAAATGAAAAGACAAACAAAAAGGCGCTGAGCTTATGCCCTGCGCCTCTGTGGTTATCAGTCTTTGGTGAACTAATGAACCGCGATTACCCGCCCAGCATAAAACGCCCGACTTTTACTATGTCGCTCGTAAAGTAATAATAGGGGCGGTAGGCAAAAATTTGCTGAGTCACGGTTGCGTCCTTCATTCAGATGGCGCAAAGCATAGCGAATGTCGGGCTAGGTTGTCAACAAGTGGTGGGCAGTCTCATTGTTAGTCGCAAATTAAAGAGCATGATTATTGATATTTCACAAAATTAAAGGTGAAAAATCGAGCTAATAACTGCGGAATATTTCACAGCCATGCCGATATTCAATAAAAGTCGTTGGACTTAATCCAGTGCTTTTCGCAGACTCGCCGCCAAAATACGTACCGCCTCCGCATCCTTTTGCTGGCGCTCACGGATCAAGGCACTGGCGACAATAAAGCCATTCACCAGCCCATTCATCTGCCGGGCTTGCTCTGGTCTGCTAATACCAAAGCCCAGCACCAGCGGCTTATCCGTCACTGAGCGCACACGGGCGATAAAATCGGTCAAATCGGGCGGGAGTTCGGTACGCGCCCCGGTGATGCCCGTGACCGAAATCACATAGATAAAACCGCTGGCCTGCTGCGCCACAACCTGGATGCGATCTGTATGGCTGGTCGGCGCGACGAAAAACACCAGCGCCATGCCTTCACGCTCACAGACCGCGAAAAGCTGTTTTTCTTCTGGCGGCAAGTCGGGAATGATAAAGCCCTGCGCCCCGACGGACTTCGCGTCCAGCACGAATTGTTCCACACCATAGGCCAATACCGGGTTGAGATAGCTAAACAGCAAAATCGGCTGATTTACGCCCCGCGCCCGCAAATCGCGCACTGCCCGCAGCCCATCGGAGACGGTTGTGCCATTTTCCAGCGCCACCTGACTCGCGGCCTGAATCGTCGGGCCATCGGCTAACGGGTCGCTGAACGGGATCCCTATCTCGAACCCGTCCACGCCTTCCGCCGCCATCACCGCCAGAATATCAATTGATTCGTCATAGCTGGGGTAACCAACCATGAAAAATGGCAAAAACGCCGCCCGCCCTTCCGCCTCTGCGCGGGCGAACATCGCAGCAATTGTGTCTAATCCGGTTAAAGTCGTTGATGTCATAATTCATTCCTTGTAGCACTATTTTTATCCATCGCCGCTAATCCCGCCTGCGTGATTTCCGTCGCGGCGCGGACGCGATGCGCCCAACTTTTGGCTTTGGCATCGTAGGCTTCCGCCACTTTTTGCTGTACTTCTGAATCGGATGCCTGCGCTTGAAATTGATCGGCAGATTCGTAATCCAGCCCATCCACCGCCAGATAATCAATCTTAAATCCGCCGCGTTGGAGCAGCACCGCCCAGCCCACATCCATATTGAGGGCGCGTGCGTCGGCATCATACGTCAGGATAAATTCGGCTGCGGCTCGGCTAAAGCCCTTTGAACCCGCGCAAAAGTCGATTTCACGCCCGAAGATGTGCGAGAAAAACAGATTTACCAGCTTTTCGGTTTGAATAAGTACCTGCGGATGGCTGGCTAAGGCCGCTTCCGTCCGCCCCAAAATCAGGCAGTCGGTCTTTTGGATTGCTTGCGCGGTAGTCGCCAATTCATCGGGATGCAGTTCCATCCAACGCAGCGCCCGATCCATATCGACGTAATGAATATGAGTCGATTCGGTTTTCTCTAACGCCAGCTTCAAGGTGGCGTGTCTACCGCTCCAATTGTCATAAACAATATGCGGGATATGCAATTCCATGAGCGCATCAGCGACTTCCGCGCCGCCGTCGGCATGAACCGATACCACAATCTCTTGATAAATCGCTCGAAGCGGTGCAATCAATCGCTGCAACCGCACCAATTCGCCGCGTGGAACCCACGCGCAAGCCAGAGTCACGCTCATCGCGCCATCTCCCGCGCCGCAAAAAATTCTAATAACGGGATGTGCTGGTCAAACGCCAACTGCATTTCTTTGCTTTCTTCATAGGTAAAAAAACGCATATCTTGGCCTTCCAACAGAGTCAGCGACTCAAGATTTTGAGTCATCGACCCGGCATAGACATGATTAAACACAATCAATTCCCCTGGATTGGTGCGTACAGGACATTGATACGCTTTCCAGAAAGTCACCGGCACATCAATCGCCAATTCTTCCATCATCTCGCGCTGCACCGCATCATCTGCCGATTCACCTGCTTCTACCTGTCCGCCGAACAACGTCCAATATCCGGCATGACGCAGTCCCGGCTTATCGTCGCGCTGTTGCAATAAGACACGGCCTAATTCATCAACCAGCAAAAACGCCACAACGGGTTTATAGTCCAGCGCAACGGGCTGCACATCGAAAAATTCCTCAAACAGCGCCTTAAACCCAAACGCAATCGGAAGTTGCTCAAGATCATCGCGCTTAAAAAAGCCGAGCGCCTGACCCTCGTTCAGCGTAATTTCTTCAGCGGTCTTGTCAATTTTGCCGACATACATATATTGTTCAACAACGACGAGATTCCCGTCCACAAACTGCGTATGCTCATAGGCTTTCCAGAGAGTCACCTCCGGCGCGAGTTCGATCTCTTCTAAAAGTTCACGCTTAATCGCTGCGTCCGCCGATTCATCATTTTCGATTCTGCCGCCCAACGTCGTCCAATGATTGGCGAAAGGCAGCCATGCCTTATCGTCGCGCTGTTGCAGCAGTATTTCGCCGCGTGGATTCATCAAAATCGCCCCCGTGCTTTTGATTTTAAGGGGCAAATTCATAGATTCAGTTCTTTCATGACCGTATCCAAATCTTTGTCGCCGCGCCCGGAAAGATTGACGAGGATAATGCTGTCTTTGGACATGGTTGGGGCGCGTTTGATCGCTTCGGCTACCGCGTGTGAGCTTTCCAGCGCCGGAATAATGCCTTCCATTTTGCACAAGGTCTGGAAAGCGGCTAAGGCTTCCTCATCCGTTGCCAGTGTATAAAAGGCGCGTTCCATCTGGCGCAAATAAGCATGTTCCGGCCCCACCGAGGCGTAATCCAGCCCAGCACTCACGCTGTGAGTATTCATGATCTGTCCATCGCTGGATTGCAACACGAAGGAGCGCGTCCCCTGCAAAACACCGGGTCGTCCCATCGTGGGATCGGCAAAACGCGCAGCATGTTCGCCGCTGGCAACTCCATGACCGCCTGCCTCCACACCGATTAGGTCAATATTTTCATCATCGCGGAAAGCGTGAAACAATCCGATGGCATTACTCCCGCCGCCCACACACGCGATGCATACATCCGGCAGCCGCCCCGCCATCTCGACAATCTGCGTTTTGGCCTCGAACCCGATCACGCTCTGGAAATCACGCACCATCATGGGATACGGATGCGGCCCTAACGCCGAACCGAGCATATAGAAGGTGTCACGCACATTCGTCACCCAATCGCGGATAGCCTCATTAATGGCATCTTTCAGCGTTTTGCTGCCGCTTTCCACCGGAATAACTTCCGCGCCGAGCAGCTTCATACGAAATACATTCGGCTGCTGACGGGCAATATCGACGCTTCCCATGTAAACATGACAATCCAGCCCAAGCAAAGCCGAAGTCGTCGCGCTGGCGACCCCATGCTGACCCGCGCCTGTTTCGGCAATGATGCGCTGCTTGCCCATGCGTTTAGCGAGAAGCGCCTGACCGAGTGCGTTATTGATTTTGTGCGCTCCGGTATGTGCCAAATCTTCCCGCTTAAGATAAATTTTCGCGCCGCCAAGCTGCTCCGTCAGACGCGCCGCGTAAGTGATCGGCGTGGGTCGTCCGGTATAGGTTGTCTGCAAGTGCGCCAGTGTTTGCTGGAATTCCGGGTCTCCCATCGCCTCATAGTAGGCAGCGGTCAGTTCATCCAGCGCGGGGACGAGTGTTTCTGGCACAAAGCGCCCACCGAATTCGCCAAAATAGCCGCGCTCGTCCGGGAGATTGGAACTATTGGTTTGAATATACATTGCCGTCTCTTGTTGTGTCATAAAATTCCCATTAAACCCCTACCACTAAACTCCGCCGTTCCAAAAAAATCGTGGTGCGCCAAATACCGTTTAACTGCCCAATGCGCTCTCGATAGCCGACCTCACGAAAGCCGCAGGTCTCATGCAGCGCAATACTAACGGTGTTTTCAGTAAAAATGGCAGTTTGAATCATCCAAATACCCGCCTGTTCGGACTCGGCAATAACCGCGTGTAACAATGCTTTACCTACACCTCTGCCGCGCACCTTGGAGGTGATATAAACACTTTCTTCCACAACGCCGGCATACACAGCACGGCTCGACACAGGCGAAAGCGCCGTCCAGCCGACGACTTGATTATCCATCTTGGCGACCAATCGGCAGTCTGCGCGATGTTTCGCATCCCATTCTGCCCATTCCGGCACATTCGTTTCAAAAGTAGCGTTTCCGGTAGCGATGCCTTCAAGGTAAATCGCTTTCACGGCAGGCCAATCATCGGGAGTCATCTCGATAATACGATATTCCATATTTTTGACACAACCTCACTCAAGAAATACATCGTCAAGGGTTTTTGCAGATTTCAATCTTTCGAGACTCGTATATCGCAGATTCTGAAATGTTTTCACACGTCCACCTTTAATCATCCGAATGGGTTCTATTTTTGTCGCTGCCTCGGAAAAATTCAGGACGAACTTTCCCTCATCTCCCCAAGGCTCAATTGACTGAACTGGGGCAATGTGAGTAATGGCAGAAACCGGACGAATCTGATATACAGCAATATATTTAATTTGAGGTCTAACCGTTCCGTGCATTCTTACAGCGTGCCAACGATTTTCAGCTAAAAACGTTCTTTCAAACCCTTCTTTGTGAGCAGGTACAACAACAGTATCAATTTCGTCAGTTTCCAGCGCGACACTACTTAAAGAGCTTTCTATCAGCCCAGACTCCGAATTCAAATCAGCTAAAAATGGTTCGAAGAAATATAAATGTTCCCCTGCTTGATTTCTGTATCGCGCTAGAGATAAAACCTCTACTCCAAATCTAAATTCTTCTGCCAGTATCTTCTCTAATTTAGAGGGAATTTCATCAATGATAACAAGAGCGGCAAATGGCGAGTCAAAAACCATCTCATCAATAAGATGATCTAAATTGCGATACCTATTCTGCTGCGCGTATTCCTCACATTTCGCCTTAATTCGCAAATCACTGCTAATAGAATCAAACAAAACCGTGCGTACTATGCGTGGTTCAGATTTAAAAGATAGCGAGAACTGCAAAATCTGAAGTGCGATATGGCGTAGCGGATCATGAATAGCTAGCTCATTCTCCACGACATATACACGAGGCTTACGTCCATTCAAATCTATTAAGTAGCCATCGGGTATATTCCGTTGACCACCTTTTAAACCTATTTTTTTCTTAATATCAAGATAAATTCGATTAGCGCCGAATAATTCGAATTGAACCTCATTAATCGCTTTTTCAAGATCGTTTTCGTCTCGATATTCATCACGCCGATAAATACCATTTCCTATCCATATTACAGCCATTTCTAATTTCCCCGTTTTGCGGCTTGGATAAACGCTTGTACCTTCGCAGGGTCTTTTTTACCTGGCTGACCGTCGAACTCCACCCCGCTGGCGACATCCACGCCCCAAGGCTGCACCGCCGCCACCCGTGATGCTACATTTTCCGGCGTTAATCCGCCTGCCAGCATTAGACGCGGGACTTCGGCCTTGACCGCAAGCGCGATCTCATTTGAAGTTTGTTCGCCCGTCCCACCATACGCATCAGGTTTAAACGCATCCAGCAGCAGCGAAGGCGCACGTTCATCATGTGGCAGCGCACGTTTATAATACTTCGCATCATCCACCGTCTGCGCGACGTTCATTGGACGAATGGCCTTAAAACCCAATCCACGCAGCTCAAGCAGCATCGCGTCGGATTCATCACCATGTAATTGTGCGAAATTCAATCCAACTTTATTGGTAATCACCGAAATTCCGCTGACCACTTCATTGACGAATACGCCGACCAACATCGGACAGCGCTCATGCAAATTTTCTCGCAGCGTGTCGCAGATATAACGGGCATCTTCCGGGTTGATGTAGCGTGGGCTTTTCTTGTAAAAATTAAAGCCGAGTAAATCCGCGCCGGCTTGTGCCGCCATCAGCGCATCATCGTAGGTCATTAAGCCGCAAATCTTCACTTTAGTCATAGCATCTAGCCGTTAGCAATTAGCGAATAAAAATATCAGAAAATCATGAACCACAAAGGACACAGAGTCTTAAGTTCAAATCCTTGTCGTTCTTGGTGGTTAAAAAATTGAATGACTTTCATGGTTTTCCTTCTGCGTCCTCCGTGTCTCTGCGGTTGACCCTCTTCTGCTGACTGAACTCGCGCACAGAAGCCGCCATAGCGCCCGATTTAACCAGCGCCTCGCCCACCAACACAGCATGAGCGCCTAAATCACCCATCCGGCGCACATCGTCGCCGCTGCTGATGCCGCTTTCCGCCACGAGCGCTATTTCCGGCGGGACGAGTTTAGCGATCCGCGCCGTTATATTTAAATCGACCTCAAATGTATGCAGATTACGATTATTTACGCCGACTAACGTCGCGCCAATTTTGAGCGCCCGCTCCAACTCAGCCTCATCATGCACTTCGACCAATGCCGCCATGCCAAGCCGCTGAATCGTCGCGTGAAGTTCCGCCATTTGCAAATCTTCCAAAGCAGCGACAATCAACAGCACCGCATCCGCGCCCATCGCCCGTCCCTCATAAATCTGGTACGGGTCAATGATAAATTCCTTACACAGCAGCGGACTGTTCACAGCCTGACGGATCGCCTTTAAGTAACGCATATTGCCCTGAAAAAACTGCTCGTCCGTCAACACCGAAATCGCCGCCGCACCGTTTTGGGTATAGGTGGTCGCAATCCCTACGGGATCGAAATCTTCAACGAGAACGCCTTTACTCGGCGAGGCTTTTTTGACCTCGGCAATCAGCGCGACATTTTCCATCCGCAGCGCACTCGCAAAATCCAGCGGTGGGGCAGCATTTTCCGCCTCTTCTATCACCTCTGAGAGCGATTTACGCAGTTTACAGGTGGCATTTTCTTCCACTTTATGCGCCAAAATTTTATCGAGAATGGTATCCGTTTTTACAAAATGAGTAGTCATACTCTATCCTTGCGTTTCTCTGCGTTCTTTGCGCCTTTGCGGTTAATCTCTTGAATTATTGCACGAGTCCCCGACTGCAATTAATCAACGCTTCTAACTTTGCCAGCGCCGCGCCGCTGTCGATAATTTGCGCCGCCAATTGAATCCCTTCCATGATGTCTTCAGCTTTTCCGCCTGCGACTAATGCCGCCCCAGCATTTAAGACGACGACATCCCGCCGCGCATCTTGAATTTCACCCGTTAGAACGCCACGCAGAATCGCCGCGTTGGTGGGTGCATCGCCGCCGAGAAGATCATGGATATTCGCGCCTTTAAAGCCGTAATCTAACGGATCAAGTTCATAGCTTTTTACCCGTCCATCACGAAGTTGACTAATGGTATTCGGCCCCGTCGTCGTCAGTTCATCGAGTCCGCCGTAGCCATTAACGACCAATGCCGATTTCGCGCCAAGATCGCCCAAGACGTGCGCGATTAAATCCGTCAGATCGCCCGCGAAGATGCCCATTAACTGCATCCGCGCTCCAGCGGGATTAGTCAGCGGCCCTAAAATGTTGAAAATGGTGCGAACTGCCATTTGTCGGCGCGGATTAATGGCAAATTTCATCGCAGGATGCAATGTCGCCGCGAACAAAAACCCGATCCCGACTTCATCAATACATTTACCAACTTGTTCGGGGGTCAAATCAAGACTCACGCCCAACTCAGACAGTACATCGGCGCTGCCGCATTTACTGGTCGCGGCACGATTGCCATGTTTGGCAACGGGAATACCCGCCCCCGCCGCCACAAACGCGACGGTGGTACTGATATTGAACGTCCCGGATTTATCGCCACCCGTCCCGCAGGTATCGAGTAAATCGCCGCCGGAATATTTGGTCGGGACGCGTTCCCCATTCGTCCGCATGGCGAGGGCGCTCCCTGCGATTTCGTCTAAAGTCTCGCCCTTCATCCGCAAGCCCATTAAATACGCGCCAATCTGTGCTTCGGAGGCTTCACCGCGCATGATCTGATTCATCACGGCTTCGGCTTCATCGGCCTGCAAATGCCCAAAACGGCTAATAAGGTCAATTGCTCTTTGAATGTCCATTTTCTACACCCCGACCATTCGCCGCACGTCGGCTAAGGTTTTATCAGCAACCGAAACCGCCCGTTGTGCGCCGTCTTTCAGTACCGCTTCGATGTACGTTGGGTCAGCCGTGAATTCTTTATAACGTTCCTGCATCGGGCGCAGCGTTTCGATCACCGCCTCAGCGACATCTTTTTTCAGGCCGCCGTAACCCTGCCCCGCAAAGTGCGTTTCTATGGCCTCACGCGATTGTCCCGTCAACGTCTCATAAATCGTCAGCAGATTCTTCACCCCCGGCGATCCATGCTCAAAGCTGATGACACGATCCGTATCAGTCACCGCCGACATAATGATTTTCTTCATCACTTCCGGCGCATCTAAGAGCCGAATAGCGTGATTTTTGCTCGTCTCGGCAACGCTTTTACTCATCTTCGCTTCCGGCGTATCCAGCCCCATAATCCGCGCTCCACTCGGACGGATGAGGGCAGCTGGCAGCGGGAAATAGTCGCCATAGAGATTGTTAAAACGCTGTGCGAGATCGCGGGTAAGTTCGAGATGCTGGCGCTGATCTTCCCCAACTGGCACGTAAGCAGGCTTATACAGCAAAATATCCGCCGCCTGTAAGGATGGATACGCCAGCAAACCCGTGCCAATCGTTTCAGCCCGTTCAGATTTAGACTTAAACTGCGTCATTCGTTCCAGCCAACCGATGGGCGTTAGGCACATCAAAATCCATGCGAAATAGGGATGCGCGAACACATCCGATTGCAAGAAAATCGTCGTTTTTTGGGGATCAAGCCCCGCCGCCAGATAAATCCCAACGATCTCCCGCGATTTCTTAACCAAATACTCGGGCTTAATCGCTTCTGGCACCGTGAGCGAATGCAGATTGGCGATGAAGAAATAATTCTCAAATTCGTCTTGGCTTTTCACCCATACACTTAATGCGCCGATGTAATTGCCAAGATGCAGTGACCCTGTGGCCTGAATGCCAGAAAGTACCGTCTTTTTGCCCGTTGATACAGGCGCGGCTGCGTTTGATGGCGCAGCCGCCCTATCTTGTTGCTTTTCCATTACGTTCACCTTTTCAACACGTAACCGACCAACTACACCTTTAAAAATTGATTCTCGATAAAATTCCGCAGAATCCGCTGACCAAACGTGGTCAGAATACTTTCCGGGTGAAACTGCACCCCGACTACCGGATAATCCTTATGCCGAACCGCCATAATCTCGCCCGCTTCGGTAAAGGCCGTAATCGCCAGACAATCGGGCAGCGAGTCTTCTTCGACAATCAAACTGTGATAGCGCGTCGCCTCAAACGGGCTGGGGATTCCGGTAAAAAGCGGGTCATGCTTGTGATAAATCATGCTCGTTTTGCCGTGCATCAAGCGACCAGCGCGGGTGACAATGCCGCCATACGCCTGTCCAATGCACTGATGCCCCAAACACACGCCCAAAATAGGGATTGCCGCGCCCAATTCACGAATGACATCCAGCGAAACACCGCCATCATCAGGATTGCCAGGGCCGGGAGAAATAACGATGTGCGATGGATTCATAGCCCGAATATCCGCGAGTGTGGTTTGATCGTTGCGGATGACACAAAGTTCCGCGCCTAACTCGCCCATTTCTTGAACGAGGTTGTAGGTAAAGCTGTCGTAGTTGTCGATCACCAAAATCATTTCGTAGACTCCAATTCCGGCATGTAACGGCTAACCAAGCCTTCCAAATGTCCAGTATCATTCGCAGCAGTTAACTTCCATGAGCCATCGTCATTCCGCATGACTGAGGTTACGGAAGAATTGCCAAAATTGGTATTTGTTAAGTCAGCATCGGGTACAAGCTCCGCCAGCATGGTACGAAGCGCCGTAGTATGCGTCACAATCGCTATCGAAGGGCTGCCGTCCATCGCCTCGCCATTTGCGAGGATGTCTTTTAAGGCTTCCAGCGCCCGCGCCCGAACATCATTGAGCGACTCTCCGCCGCCGGGAATACGATAATTATCCAGATCAGCGATCATCGCGCTGTATTCTTCAGGATACCAACCACGCACCTCTGGCAAGATCAACCCCTGCCAATGACCAATATGCCGTTCACGCAGGCGTTCATCGTATATTGGCGCGAAGCCCAACATTTGAGTGAGAATCTCTGCTGTGTCTACCGCCCGTCGGTTATCGCTGGAATACAACACAGACAAGCCGATGTTACGTACAAACCCCGCCAAGCGCTGCACTTGCTGCCGCCCCAATTCGTTTAACGGGATCGCCAGCCACCCTTGCCACCGTCCCGTCAAATTCCAGTCGGTTTCGCCGGGACGGATAAAGACCAATCGTTTTAATGCCATGATTCGCTCCTCATAAATTCGCTATTTACATCAAGCCGCGCTCGGCATACTGGATTGCGACTGCCAGCGCCTTTGCCTTGTTGATCGTTTCATCGTATTCTGTCGCGGGATCGCTGTCGGCGACAATCCCCGCCCCTACTTGCAAATAAACTCGATCCCCCTTCATGACCAATGCTCGAATCGTGATGCATGTATCCATTGATCCATCAAAACTGAAATAACCGACTGCACCGCCGTAAGTCACCCGCCGGATGCCTTCCAGTTCTTCGATAATCTCCATTGCGCGAACTTTGGGCGCACCGCTCAATGTTCCAGCGGGGAAGGTTGCACGGAACAGGTCAAACGCATCCATGCCAGCACGGACTTTACCCTGCACTTGACTGACGATGTGCATCACATGCGAATAGCGCTCTACATACATCATGTCGGTCACTTTAACCGTGCCGTATTCGCTCACACGCCCAAGATCGTTACGCCCAAGATCAACCAACATCACATGTTCGGCACGTTCTTTGGGATCCGCTAAAAGTTCTACTTCCATCCGCTTATCTTCTTCATCCGTCGCGCCGCGTGGACGTGTTCCCGCTACAGGCCGATTGGTAGCGATTCCATCTTCCAGCCGCACCATCATCTCCGGTGATGCGCCCATTAATGTAAAATCATTGCCAAAATTCAGGAAGAACATGTAAGGGGAAGGATTCAACGCTCGTACAGCGCGATAAATCGTCAGCGGCGGGGCGCTTGTGCGGCAGGTAAAGCGCTGCGAGAGGACGATCTGGAAGGCATCTCCGGCAGCAATATATTCTTTCCCGGCGCGTACCATGTCCTCATATTTTTCACGCGGCATATTGGATTGAAGTTCTTCTTCTAACGCTTCGTCGGGGACAGGTACGGTAGGCAGAGGCTTGCCGAGTGCAACCACAATCTGGTCGATGCGGCGCACTGCGTCGTTATAGGCCGCGTCGGGATTTCCGGTATTGTGGGCATTAGCCAGCACGATCAATTGATGCTTGGCATGGTCGAAAATCACGAGCGTATCCGGCAGCATAAAGGCCGCCTCTGGTACATCCAGATCGGATGTGGCGGTATCGGGCAATTTTTCAAAATAACGGACGACATCATAGCCCACATAGCCCACCGCCCCGCCGACCAGACGCGGCAGCCCGTCAATCCGTACCGGAGTCACATTTTCAAATTCGGCTTTAAGGGCATGTAGCGGGTCTTCGCCGGGGGCAAGTTCGCGGGTTGTCGTCTCGCCGTCCCGCGTCCGCGTCATCACATTATTTTTGAACGTAATCACGCCTTTGGGATTTACGCCGAGAAAGGAATATCGTCCGACATGCTCGCCGCCTTCAACGCTTTCCAGCAAAAAGGAGACATCGCCCGTCTGTTGCAATTTGAGGAAAACCGACATGGGGGTTTCAAGATCAGCCAGCAGGCGGCGGTACACGGGGACAAGATCACCCTGCTGGAACAATTCACCGATTGCTTCCCGTGAGGGAATTATATCGGTACGCTTGCGAGATACGGTCATCGGAAAGGCCATCGCGTTCACTCCCAGGAATAAAAAAACCCTAACTCATCATCAAGGACGAGAAGGGAATTCCCGCGGTGCCACCTTGCTTAGCCTATATCCCTATAGGCTCACTCTAAGGGTACAGAGTCTAAATAAACAGACCGATACCCCGCGTCTTGATAACGGGACGCTTCCGGCTTGGGCTACTCAGCCTTTAGGCTTTTTGCCCGCGCAACTCCCTGAACCATTCCATATCCGCGTATGTGCCGCATTCACACCAGCTAGCGGCTCTCTGAACATCGTTTGGATGTGTACTTTTCCAGATCAACGTTTTTAATAGATATTCATTTTGCGCGTAGCATATCGTCAAATTTTGGGGCTGTCAAGAAACTCACAAGAAAACTCAAGGCAGTAGTTCCAAATAATCGCAATGCGCCGGACGAAAGACCGAAAAATCACGGCGATCAAATGTACAAATTTTGGTAATATTCAGTCTTTCCGCCAACGCCATAATGCAGCAATCGACCAAATCAAATTTTGCCTTCTCATAATCTGACATGATTTCATGTGCGCGAATAAGGTCTGACAATGTGATTGACTGCAAATTAGGCTGTGTTGATAAAAATGCTTTTAAGAACCCGCTGATAGCATAGTGACCAAAATCTCGCTCAATCAAATAGGCAGCTTCAACCAAGATGATGTCCGGCACGTAAGCGACAAGTAGCGATCCAGCGGCAAAAGTTTTTGCCTGCTGATGCTTTCGATCACCTGAATTGAATAGCGCGTAATTAAAACTGCTGTCGATCAAAACTGCGTCTTGACCTTTATTCATCCATCCTCCGTTTCAAATAATCAGCAAATTCAGTATTGAGTATTTCTCTACTGTGTTCTGCTGTATCTATAGTCGGATCGGAATGCAAATTCGCCCGTTCAGCAGCTTTAGCCAGCGCCCCAAGTGTCCCAAGTGCAGGTTCATCCGCTTGACCGTCTTCATCTACCGAAAACTGATCCATCATCGACTCTAAGGCCGCCTCAACCGTGAGGTTTTCGCGTTCAGCAAACTTCTCAATTTTTCTAACAACCCTCTCACTGCGGATAATCAATTCTGCCATCTCAAAATCTCCTTGTTGATTTTCCCTATTATAAAGCCATTTATCGCCTGAACGACTTTTGCGATGTCCATATATCCAGTATAATTTGGCAACACAAAGGTTCTAAGGTTGACCATGACACTTTCTAATCGTGAAATTGCCGACACATTTGAAACCGTCGCCGATATGCTCCAGATTAAAGGCGAAATTATCCACCGCATCCTTTCGTATCGGCGTGGTGCGGAAAGCATCCGTGAGCTGCCGCGTGATCTCCATGCCATCGCTGCTGAGGGCAAACTGACCGATATTCCGGCGATTGGCGATACTTTAGCGGCAAAAATCAACGAAATGCTGGAAACAGGCAAACTCCAATTTTATGAAAAACTCGCGGCGGAAATCCCCGTCGGCATCGTCGCCATTATGCGGATTAACGGCGTTGGCCCCAAAAAGGCCATGCTGTTCTGGAAAGAAACGGGCGTAACAACCGTTTCCGAACTCGAAGCCGCCGCCCGTGCCGGAAAACTCCGCGATTTGGCTGGCATGGGTGCGAAAAGCGAACAGAAAATCATTGACGGCATCGAAGCGCTGGCACGGCAAACCGGACGCGCACCGCTTGGAACCGCCCTTCCCGCTGCCCAAGCCATTCTCGATAAACTGCTACACATTCCCGGCGCGTTAGAAGGCGCAGTCGCGGGCAGCATCCGGCGCGGACGACCCACGATTGGCGATATTGATCTGCTCGTCTCGGTGACATCAATGGATGAGGCCGCCCCCATTATGGATGCTTTCGTCGCCGCAGAAAATGTCGCCCGCGTGCTTGGGCATGGCCCCACCAAAAGTTCCGTCGAACTGCTTAACGGTTTGCAGGTCGATCTGCGTGTGCTGCCTAAAGAGCGCTGGGGAACCGGGCTGAATTATTTCACAGGCAGCCAAGCCCACAACATCAAAATGCGCGAACTCGCCTTAAAAAAGCGCCTCAGCCTGAATGAACATGCCTTTAGTCCGGTGGATGACAACAACGTCATCATTGAATCGGCTGAGAAGATTCTGTGTGCGACGGAGGAAGAAGTTTATGCCGTCGTTGGTCTGCCTTGGATTCCGCCGGAACTGCGCGAAGATCAGGGCGAAATTGAACTCGCCATGCAGGGCAAGCTGCCCAATTTAATCACGCTGGCGGATATTCAAGCCGATCTGCACATGCACACGACATGGAGCGATGGCAAACTCAGCATCCGAGAGATGGCGGAAGAGGCAAAAAAACGCGGACGTAAATTTATCGTCATTACCGATCACTCCCACAGCTTAGGCATCGCCAACGGCCTGACAATCGAGCGGCTTCTAGCGCAGCAGGAAGAAGTCCGTGCTGTCGATGCCGCGATGGGTGATGATTTTCGGGTGTTTCATGGCACCGAAATGGACATCAATGCGGATGGAAGCCTCGATTTTCCTGACGATGTATTAGAAAAGCTGGATTTTGTCATCGCCTCGCTGCATGTTAGTCTGCGGCAGGAACGCGAGCAGATCACGAAACGCCTGCTGAGCGCCATCAACAATCCGCATGTCGATTTAATTGGTCATCCGCGTGGGCAGTTAATTTCTTCGCGCGAGCCAGTGGATGCCGATATGGACGCGGTATTTGATGCGGCGGCGAAAAGCGGAATCGCGCTGGAAATTAATGCGAATCCGCATCGGCTGGATTTGGAAGCACAGTATGCCCACCGCGCCATTGAACTCGGCATCCCGCTGGCAATCAACACCGATGCCCACAGCGCCCCCGAACTGGATTTGATGTCCTATGGGATTTTGACCGCACGACGCGGTTGGGTGGAAGCAAAATCCGTTATCAATACGTGGTGGCTGGAAAAATTTGAAGGATGGGTAAAAAACCGTAAATAAGGCATAATTGGCGGTATGAACGATGACACTGACCGCTACGAAAATGACCGCACTCGGCGCATGACTCCGGCTGAGAGGCCGCTGTCGGAAGGCGATACAGGCCAAACCCGCGCTACAGACCCAGCAAACGCGACACGCGGGATGCCGCCGCCTGCGCGAATGCCAGCCCAGCAATCTGTCAATCAGATGCCGCCGCCACAAGGACAAATCCCGCCGCGCACCCTGCCGCCCGAACATCATGGACGCGCCCGCGCTCGTCGTGAAAACGGTCTGTATCTGCCGTTGTGGTCGCTGGCGCTGATGTTGATTTCTGTGATGGGCTGTGCTGGCTTAATTGTGTTGGCAGTGGTTAGCTTAGGCGGCAATACCCCTACGCAAAGCCCGCCTGTGATTATCGTCAGCTCGCCTCTGCCAACAGAGCGTCCCGCCTCTTTTCCGGCCTCCCCTGCGACACCCACACTGCCGACGGTGGTCGATTCATCATCCCCAATGCCGCCACAAAATTTCGCGCTTTCCGGCCCCACGCTGCCACCTGTGATTATTTCACCCACACCGGGCATCATCGATATTGGCGCACGAGTGATGGTCGTCGATGTCGGCGATCAGCAGTTGAACGTGCGCGATAATCCCGGCGTAACCGGAACCAATATTGTGCTGCGTGTACCAGAAGGCGCATTTTTCACGATTGTGGGCGGGCCGCAGCAAGCCGACGGGCTGACATGGTGGCAGATCGCCAGCGTGGATAATCCTTCACAGGTCGGCTGGGCAGCCTCGAATTATTTGGAATACAGTGCAGCCCCATAGTTGTACCTTCGTTGCGCGTTTTGCCCCTTTATGATAGAATATGTGTTCCAATAAATCATGAGCGAATTCGTGAAAACTGATGACTGAAAACTCACTTTTCCAACGTGCCAATGAACTGCGTGAACAACTCGCCCATCACCTTTATCGCTACCACGTCTTGAGTGACCCCATCATTAGCGATGCCGAATATGATCGGCTGTTTGATGAGCTGGTCGCAATAGAAAACAGCCATCCTGAACTGATTACACCAGACTCGCCCACCCAACGCGCTGGAAGCGATTTGAGCGAAGACTTCCCGAAGGTACAGCATCCCGCCCCGATTCTCAGCCTGAGCAAAGCGCTCACAATTGAAGAATTGATGGCATGGGAGGAACGCACGCTTAAGATGCTGCCTTCTGGTACAACGTTGGAATATACGCTCGAACCGAAACTCGACGGCCTTACCATCGTCATCACCTATGAAAACGGTGTCCTCGTCCGAGCAGCGACACGCGGTAACGCCATTATTGGCGACGACGTAACCGCCAACGTCCGCACCATCCGCACGGTACCGCTGCGGATTCCCGTCAGTCCCGATGGTCCGCCTGCACCGGAAAAATTGGTTGTGCGCGGCGAAATCATGTTCCATAAATCGGATTTTGAGCAGTTGAACGAAAAGCAGCATGAATCCGGACTGCCGCCGTATATCAATGCCCGCAATACCGCTTCTGGCACACTCAAGCAAAAAGATTCACGCATCACCGCCAACCGCCCACTCACGGCTTATCTCTATGGGATTGTCGAACTACGTGGGAAAACACTCCATACGCAGTGGGAAATGTTGACTTATTTACGGGATTTGGGATTCCGCATCGCGCCAGATGCGGCACTTTATCCCACATTATCCGACATTATCCAGCAGATTCCCACATGGGAAACCCGCCGCAATCAGCTTGAATATGAAATCGACGGATTGGTGATTAAGGTCAATGACCTTGCCGTCGTCCGTGAATTAGGCGTTGTGGGAAAAGACCCGCGCAGCGCCATCGCCTATAAATTCGCCGCGCAAGAGGTGACGACCCGCGTCCTCGGCGTAACGCCTAACGTCGGACGCACAGGCAAGCTCACCCCCACCGCCCAGCTTGAACCTGTTTTTGTCGCAGGTGTAACAGTAGTGAACGCCACGATGCACAACTACAAATTTATCCAAGCGTTAGATGTGCGCTTAGGGGATCGCGTGATAATTAAGCGTTCCGGTGATGTCATCCCATATGTGATTGGCCCCGTTATCAGCGCCCGCGATGGCAGTGAAACACCAATTCTGCCGCCTGAGCGCTGTCCTTTCTGTGACACACCGATTATCCAACCGGAAAGTGCTGTCGATCATTTTTGCCCGAATCCTGAATGCCCGGAGCGCGTCCTCCGCAGCATTGAGTTTTTCGTCTCACGCGGCGCAATGGATATTGAAGGCATGGGGCCACAGACCGTCAAAATCCTGATCGACAAAGGCTTCATCAAAGATGAGGCCGATATTTTTTACCTTAAGTCCGAATCGCTGCTTGAACTGGAAGGCTTCGCGGAAAAGAAGGTAGAAAATCTACTAGCGAGCATCGAGAAAGCGAAATCCCGCCCCTTAGCACGTTTTATCGCCGCGCTAGGGATTGATGGCGTGGGTAACACCGTATCGCCAGCGCTAACGGCTCGTTTTAACTCGGTGGCAGCCTTAAGCGAAGCCTCTGTTGAGCAGATTGACGACATTAACGGCATTGGCAAAGTGTTGGCGCAAAATATCGTGGATTGGTTTAAGGATGACCATCATCAGACGATTCTGAACAAAATGCGAGAGGCGGGAGTCGATCCGCAATCCGAGCAGCGTATCGCAATTGGCGATTCATTAGCTGGATTAACCTTTGTCCTTACGGGAACACTACCCACGATGACCCGTGAAGAAGCTGGGGAACTCATTCAGGCGCACGGCGGCAAAGTCAGCAGCAGCGTAACCAAAAAGACAAGCTATGTACTTGTGGGCGATTCCCCTGGTAGCAAGGCAGAAAAAGCGCAGACGTTGGATATTCCCATGATCGGCGAGGATGATCTGCGCCAGATGGTGGGCGAGAACCTTTTATAAACAGTTTACAAGGGGTCACTAAGGCGCTAAAATGCTTCTGAATTTACTTATCTCAGGAGCCGTTAATGAGCCAAAACACTGTTGTTATCACCCTACGCGACATTACTAGCGAGAATTGGCGCGAAGTCACGCGGTTAAAATTGGGCGAAGGCCAAGAGCATTTCGTCGCGCCTAATTGGTATTCGATTATTCAATCCCATTTTGAAGGCGGCGTTGCCAAAGCAATCTATGCCGATGAAATAGTGGTCGGCTTTACGTGGTATCTGCTTCTTGAAGATAAACGCCATGCCTATATTAACCGCCTAATGACCGGATTAGAATATCAAGGTAAAGGGTACGGACGAGGAGCGATGGCGCTCATCATCGCGGATTGCAAAGCACAGCCGTTTGTCGACACCATTTTGATTAGCTTTGAGCCAGAAAATGCCGTCGCTCGCAAGCTGTATGAGAGTTTAGGCTTTGAAGATACGGGCGAACTTGATGAAGACGAAATGGTGTTCAAGATGACGGTCACACGCTAAACGCCGCCCGAAAATCATTAGGCATCGATCAAGTATTCATCAAACATCATTGATTCTTTCCTATTTCTCTTTTATCCTCATTAAATCCGCGAAAAATTGGCATCATCAAGTCACGCTGTATCGTAAACGATACACGACACCAAGAGGATTTCTCATAAAAAATTCTTGGCGTCCTTGGTGACTTGGTGGTTAAAAATTGGACGACTTTCATTTTTGGTTTCCACTTCTACATTCTCCGCGTCTGTGCGGGTCAACAAATTAAGGTTCACACTCCTCATGTCTAACGGCACGATTGTCATAGTAAAAGGGCGCGAAAAGCCCATTATTCAGCAGCATCCTTGGATTTTCTCCGGCGCGATTGAAGCCACTCGCGGCAACCCCATCCCCGGCGACATCGTGACTGTCGTCTCGCACGATGGGCGCTTTCTGGCGCGGGGCTATTGGAATCCCAAATCGCAAATTCAGGTGCGGATTCTGACGTGGCACGATGAGGAAATCGACGAAGATTGGTGGCGGCGGATGCTCAAACGGGCGATTGATGCGCGTCATACTTATACCGAGCGCGAGAAGCAGAAGATTTACAATGAGGGATACCGAGTCATCAATGCTGAAAATGACTATATTCCGGGGCTAATCGTTGATCGCTATGGTGATTGGCTCGTTTTACAAGCGCTCACATTATTCATCGACCTGCGTAAGCACATGCTGTCACAGTTGCTTGTCGAACTGTTTGAAAATATGGGCATTCCAATTAAAGGGATTTATGAACGCAGCGATGTTGATGTGCGCGGCAAAGAAGGGTTGAAACACGTTACAGGGGTTTTATGGGGCGAAGAACCTCCTGAACTCATCACGATGGGTGTTGAAAAACTTATTTACTACGTTGATGTACGCAAAGGGCATAAAACGGGACTCTATCTTGACCAAAAAGCTAATCAGCTTATTTTGGAAGAAATCTTTGAGACTGTTTATGGATTTGATCCCGAAAGTAGCCTCTTAAATCTTTTCAGCTATACGGGCAGATTTGGGCTTACTGCGGGAGGACATATTATTAATGTTGATGCCTCGCATGAGGCATTAGAACTTGCACGAAAAAACAACCAAGCATCATCAGTCCCGGAAGACTATGTTGAATTCGTTCAAGCCGATGTGTTCGATTACCTCCATGAGAAGCGCGACAGTGGCGAACAATTCGATGTCGTCATCCTCGACCCGCCTAAATTCGCGCAGAATAAACAGCAGGTCGATAACGCGGCGCGGGGCTATAAGGACATCAATCTGAATGCCTTTAAGCTGGTCAAACCCGGTGGCTATTTGATGACATTCTCGTGTTCGGGTGCGATCAGCCGTGATCTATTCCAAAAAATCGTCTTTGGCGCACTTGCCGATAGCGGCAGGCAGGCACAGATCGTCCGTCATCTCAGCGCGAGTGACGATCATCCTGTCGCGCTTACCTTCCCTGAAGGCGAGTATTTGAAGGGTTTATTGCTGAAGGTGTATTAGAATTGAGGATTAGGCGCAAAGGCGCAAAGGCGCAGAGGTGCAAAGGTTCGCAAAGGTTCGCAAAGAAATATGAATGAAAATGAGGTGAGCTACCAAATCATTGCAGCAGCAATCGAAGTCCATCGCGTTTTAGGTGGGCCGGGATTGCTCGAAAGTGTTTATGAAGAGGCGCTCCTTTATGAATTAACGCAAAGAAGTATCAAAGTCGAACGCCAGAAATTACTGCCTATTCGATATAACAATATTGAATTAGGCTCGCCACTTCGGATTGATCTTATTGTTGAAAATCTCGTGATTGTGGAATGTAAAGCTGTAAATGATTACAATACTTTGTTTGAGGCACAGGCGCTTAACAGGGTTACGACTTGCGCTTGTAATCAATTTTAACGATAGATTGTTGAAAAATGGGATCCATCGAGTTGTAAATGGATTATAAAACTTTTCTTTGCGAACCTTTGCATCTCTGCGCCTTTGCGTCTAAGTATTTTCTATGATCGCGCTTAATTTAGGCTGCGGAAAACGCCCCATCGCGGGGACGTATGGCGTGGATGTTGTGGCGCTTGATGCGGTGGCGGTGGTGGCGGAATTCGATCATTCCCCCCTCCCCTTTGCGCCGAACAGCATCGACACGATTTATATTTTTCACGTCCTCGAACATATCCGCGACTTAAATCGGCTGATGGAAGAAATTCACCGTGTCTGCAAGCCTGATGCTCGGATTATTATCGAAGTACCGTATTACACCTGTGTCGGCGCATTTGGCGACCCCACCCACGTCCGATTCTTTACGTATGAAACCTTTCGTTTCTGGTCAGCCAACACCGATCAAGCCAACTGGTTCACTAAGGCACAATTTGAAATCGCCAAACGGCATTTGGTCTTTGGCAAAGCACATCGCTTACTGGGAATCGCATGGTGGGCGAATCGCTGGACGAATATCTACGAAAATTTTTTCGCGTTCTGGTTCCCGGCGCGAATGCTGGAAGTAGATCTCTTGGTAAGCAAAAAAGAGAAAACTTAGGCGCGAAGAACGCGAAGGTTCGCAAAAAAACTTGTTAACTTTTTCTTTGCGTAACTTTGCCCCCTCTGCGTCTTTGCGTTTACTCTTTAACCTGAGTTTCGGATAGTGTTTTCATTCTATCCCCACCCCTAAATCCCCTCCCCACTTCGTAGAGAGGGGACTTAAAGAACCATTGTGAACCGTTTTTCTCCCCTTCGCCATGCAACGGCGAAGGGGTCGGGGGATGAGGAAATCATAAAAGTTAATCAAAGTAGGCTATCCAAAACTGAGGTTCTTTAAGTTCTTGCTGCCGCCTCATCCAACATTTCGGATAAACGCCGGATTTTCGCGCCGGTTTCATGCCAGCTAATTTTGCTCAGGCCGAGTTTTTCCCGGATGCCCTCGTCATCCATGCCGAGCCGATAATCGCGCACGGCGCATGTCCACCGCAGCACCTCAAACGACAGCTTAGTCGGGATACCTGCGCCTTCACCAATATCGGTCAGGATATATTCGAGATTGCGCGAGGTGCAGTTGATGATCGGTGCGCCATCTTTAATGCCATATTGAAAAAGGTATAAATCCAGCAGCTTAACCCACTCGCTGTCTAAATCTATCTTGCGTTCCCGAAACACGTTGCGAACTTTATGCCGGACGATCAAAATCGGGTTCTGCGGATTTAGACGGTCAATATGGGCGGCGGTCAGCATCATGGTCTCACTTTTCTTGATTCCCGTATCCAGCAGCAGGCGGAGCAGCATTTCAGGCCGCATGTCCTGCTCATCGCCTTTTTTCATCCGTTGGGCGAAATCAATCGCGGCACGAATTTGCGCCATTGAGAGAACGTCAGAAAGCGGCGCTGGGCCGGAGCGCTGTAACACCGCTTTGGCGGGATCAAACGAAATTGCGCCTACCCCATGCACCCATTTGAAGAAAACTTTAACTGTCGTCACACGCCGCGCATAAGACTTGCGGCTGCACGGCACATCACGCCCATATTCCAGCCAGTGTAAGAACGCATTCAAATTGGTCGTCGTAAACTGACCAAGCGGCATCTCATCGCCCAAAAATCCCCCAACGAGCGAAAGATCAGAGAGAAACGCCTTGATGGTATGCTCGGATTTTCCCTCTTTATGGAGGAACTGTTGAAACAATGCCAGCGATGCCTTGAGCGGAGTCTGTTTATTCAGGTCATCCGTCGTCGCAGGTTGACTTTGAAAAAGTGGTAATTGGCGAACACTCGACATCGTTCAATCTCCGTAAGAATAGCTCAACACTATTATAACGGCATTTTAACTTTAAGTCATCTGTTCTAAAGACGTTTGTTCCATGCGTCTGTGCGATAAACATCGGCGGCAAGCTGCATCGCGTTGATACGCTGTGCGGCGGTCAAATCAACGATTGTAAAATCCACTTCAAATGTGTCACTAAAACCCTGCACGAAAGCCTCCGCTGCTGTCTGCCAATCCACTGGTTCGCCAAGCGCATCAGCTAAGGTCGCCGCCCGCATCCGCACATTTGCTTTAGCATTATCGCGGCTGTCCTCATCAGGATAGGCCAATACATCACATATCCGCGCCACATCTCCCCACAGCGGCAGCGTTCCATGTTGGAGCAGTCCATCCTTACGCCGCATTTGTGCGCTGCCGATGAGTTTTCGTCCGCCGGAGGTCGTAATTTCATAATGCGAGGGGGATTCAAAGCACACCGCCCCGGTTAACTTAACATCATCAGCTTTTTTGTCGGCTTGTGATTGTAAGCCTAGATTTTCCAGTCCGGCTAAAAGCGCCTTACTGATTCGTCGGTAACTTTCGATCACGCCTCCGGCAGCGATATCGTCATTCGCGGGGAGCGAGAGACTATAGGTTAATTCGTCGGTATGCAAAATGGCCCTTCCGCCCGTCATCCGGCGAACCAATCCCCAACCAAGTGTGTCTAATCTTTCAAGATCAACATCGCTCACGGGCTGCCCATAACCGAGTGACAGATACGGGGGCGACCATGCGTATAAGCGCAGTGTTGGCGGTGCTTCACCCATCTGAACAGAGGTCAAAATGGACTCATCAACTGCCATGTTGTATATGCCATCCGTGGGGGTATCGTAGATCAAGTGCCATTGACGCATTTTATAACCATCTCTATACTGTTTCAAATAGACTCTATCGCAAAGTGAACCTGACGATCAACTATGTTTGATGACATCAACCCAGAAAACGAACTTGAGCGGACTGTCAAAAATAGTCCCGTACCGAATGCACCTAATCCTATCCCGTCGCCTTCTCGACCAGAAGCGCCAACTTGGAATAGCCAAAAGCCCATGAATCCGCCAACGCCGATGTACTATCCACGCGCCAACGGCTATCCAACCACGCCGCAACCGCTGTCTCAGGAATCGGCTGCCAGAGAAAGAATGCGCCGCCGCCGTGTTACAGGCCGCCGACCTGGAAGCGAATGGGCATGGGTGATTATTGCGTCTGCCCTGCTCGGTGTCGTCATCACCATCAGCGTATTGATGGTCGTCGTGGTCAGCGCGGCGCGGGATAGGCAGGAAGTGATCCCGACATCGGTTGCTGATCGCTCTACGCTGCCGACACCTGTGAGCGTCCGTACCGAAGGCGGTGAACTCCGCACGGGACAATCGGTAACGCTCGATGATGGCAGCAGTATTATCCTAGAACCCTGGGACGGACAATCCCGTTTCACGCTGCTTGCGATGGGGCTAGATCGTCGTCCGGGGGAACGCGGTGTCGTCTATCGCACCGATACCATGATGCTCATCAGCATTGATCCGATCACACAGACCATTGGCATCCTGAGTATCCCGCGTGATCTTTATGTGGATATTCCCGGCTTTAGCCAGTTACAGCGCATCAATACCGCATTGGTCTTAGGGGAAAACACACAACCCGGCACAGGCGCACAACTTGCTATGCAGACCGTGCAATACAATCTCGGCATTCGGGTAAATGATTATGTCTTGGTCGATTTTGACGCGGTGATTCAACTGGTCGATGCCATCGGCGGGATTGATGTGACGATTGACTATACCATCAGCGACAATGCCTATCCCGATATGAATTACGGCTATGACCCCTTCTATCTCGCTGCCGGGAACCATCATCTCGTGGGCTATGACGCACTGCGATTTGCCCGTACACGGCACGGCGACAGTGATATTGATCGTGCGGAACGCCAGCAGATGGTACTTTACGCGGTGCGTGACCGTATTCTAAGCCTTGATATGCTGCCTCAGTTGATTATCCAAGCACCATCACTGATGTCAACTTGGGAAGATAATATCTATACCAATATGACGCTCGAACAGATGATCCGGCTGGCATGGTATGTAAAAGAAATTCCGGCGGAGAATATTCGTACTGGCGTAATTGATTATCGCTATACCTCGGATTACTTCACACCACGAGGCGAAGCCGTATTAGTCCCTAATCGTTCAACGATGGGCAATTTGATGGTCGAGGTGTTCGGCTCGAATTATTCGCAGTAGGCCAACTTGCTGCCTCACTCTAAACAAAAACGGCGCACTCCCAAAGGAATGTGCCGTTTGTTTTTTCAAGGGAACCCCGCCATGCCGTGTGTCACGATGTTTTGAACCTGCTTTCGCAGGTGGGTGGCCCACCTGATGATCGAGTCTTGGCCAGCGCAGGCCTATCACTCTTCGCATCAGACGTTGGCTCCCGGAATGTGGGTGTTGGCTCAAAACGCATAGCGCCATCACGCGCATCGCAGGATGCCTCTTGTTATATCAAACAGGCGGGGTGGTGTAAAGGCTAAAATAGTTAACAAATGACTACAACTCGTTTCAGCCGTTTGACCACGTTATAATATCCCCTATTGTGGACAAAATAAAGCAAAGGAATAATCTTGTGAATTCACTGGTACGCGAGAGTCTGGCGGAGGCAGTTGGCACTTTTATGCTGGTGTTCGTTGGGGCATTTGCCGTCACGACTGCCGGAACATTCGGCGTAATTTCACCCGCTTTAGCGCACGGCTTGATGGTAATCGGCATTATTTATATTTTCGGGCATATCTCCGGCGCACACGTCAATCCAGCGGTGACGGTAGGGTTACTCGTCGGCGGCAAAATTGATGCCGTCAAAGCAGGGGCTTATATCGTCGCGCAAATCGTGGGCGCGATCCTCGCCGCGCTGCTGGTGAGTATCATCCTAGAAAGTAACGCCAATATGGGCGAAACAACGGGCAGCTTAACCGATGGCAGTGTTTGGAATGCGGCGTTATTTGAAGCAGTGCTGACGTTTTTCCTCGTCAGCGCGGTTTATCAAGCGGCGGTCTATGGCAAAGCAGGCAATCTGGCAGGCGTGGCGATTGGCTTCACCCTCACAGCCTCTATTTTGGCTGGTGGCCCCTATACAGGCGCATCGCTCAACCCAGCGCGGACGCTCGGCCCTGCGCTGATCGCCGGAAATCTTGATTACGTGATTCCATACTTCATCGGCATCTTCGGCGGCGCGATAATCGCCGGACTAGTGCATACCTACGTCTTCGCTCCCACCCCTGCCAGCACCGACGCAACACCCGACTATCCATTGACTGAATCTGATCAGAAAAACAATAAACGTTGATTAGAAGTTGAAATAAAAAGGACACGTTCAACCGTGTCCTCATTTTTCACTTTACTTTTGCTGAGTCGCTTCTTCGGTTTCTTCTTCTACCGCCGTCACTTGGATGAAAAGTTCCTCAAGCTGTTTGGCATCGGCGTAGGAAGGCGCGTGTGCCATCGCGTCCGAACCTGTTTGCGTTTTGGGGAAGGCGATCACCTCACGGATATTCGGCGCTCCTGCGAACAACATCGATAGGCGATCAATCCCCCACGCGATACCCCCATGCGGAGGTGTGCCATATTCAAAGGCTTCCAGCATGTGACCAAACTGCTCTTTGGCTTTTTCCATCGTCTGCCCGATCAGCGGGAAGATTTTTTCCTGCAATTCCCGGCGATGGATGCGGATGCTGCCGCCACCCACTTCATAGCCGTTGCAGACCAGATCATATTGCGATCCTCGCGCCGCACCGGGGTCGGTATCCAACAGCGGAATATCTTCCGGCATAGGCGAGGTAAACATGTGCTGCGAAGGATCCCAGCGCTGATTTTCCTCGTCCCAATAAAACATCGGAAAGTCGATCACCCAGATAAACGCCAACGTGTCCGGGTCGGCTAGATTTAATTCAATCGACAGATGGCGACGCAGCACATCGACGACTTTATAGACCGTATCACGCTTATCCGAGATAAATAACAGAATGTCGCCTGCTTCGGCTTGGGTACGCTCGAACAATTCAAGTTTCTGCTCGATAGTGAAGAACTTGCCGATTGGCCCCTTGACTTCGCCTTCCTCTTCCAGCGGCAGCGCCATCCATGCCAGCCCTTTGCCGCCAGCTTCCTTTGCCAGCACTTCCAGCCCTGCCATCACTTTTTTCAATTTTTCATTACTCAGGGCTTTTTGTGCGTCGTCTTTTTCACGCAGCATCCCCGGCGCACGGATGACTTTAATCGGCTTGCCATCGGTGGTATTGGCAACAAATATCGGAAAGGCACTTTTTCCGGCGAGATCAGTCACATCAACGGCTTGTAAGTCATAGCGTAGATCAGGTTTATCCGAACCGTATTTTTCCATCGCGTCGGTATATTTGAGGCGCAAGAACGGCGTAAAGAGCAGTTTTTTCTCTGGAACGATAGCCTCCACCAGCGCGATTGCCAATCCTTCATTCAACTGGATAACGTCCTCGCGCTCAACAAAACTGATCTCCATATCAAGCTGTGTGAACTCCGGCTGGCGCTCGCCACGCAAATCTTCATCGCGGAAACAGCGGGCAATTTGGAAGTAGCGCTCATAGCCTGCGACCATCAACAATTGTTTTAACTGCTGCGGACTTTGTGGCAGCGCATAAAATTTACCCGGCTGCAAACGGCTCGGCACGAGGAAATCCCGCGCCCCTTCCGGCGTGGTCTTGAACAAAATCGGCGTTTCGATTTCGACAAAACCCTTCGCGTCCAGATAATCCCGAATAAACTTGACGGTCTTATGCCGGGTGATGAGATTATGCTGCATCGCAGGACGGCGCAGATCAAGGTAGCGATATTGCATCCGGCGATATTCATCCGTATTTTCTTCTTTGTTGATCGCAATCGGCGGCGTTTTGGAGTCGTTCAATTGGACGATTTCATCCGCTTCGAGATCAATCATGCCCGTCGGCAAATCGGGATTGGTCGTCCCTTCTGGACGCGGACGGACGATTCCGCTCACTTGTAATACATATTCGGAACGCGCATCGCTGGCGACGGCGTGGGCAGTTGGCGATTTTTCTTGGTCAATCACCACTTGCGTCACACCCCAGCGATCACGCAAATCGATAAAAATGAGACCCCCCTGATCTCGACGGCGATTGACCCATCCCGCCAGCGTGATCTGCTGTCCGGTATGTGATTCCCGTAATTCGCCGCAAGTATGAGTTTTCAACATGGGATTATTTGCTCCAGTGATCTGGTGTCTTTGAAAAATTGTGATTTTTAGCGCTTATGGCTCAAAAGGATAGCACGTCCATTAGGAGAAATAAATAGCGGTATAAAATTCGGCTTTGCGTTGAATCTTTTAAGCGCTTCATGTACACTGCCACCCATGTTCAAAAATGAGTTTACCTTCACCAAACGGCAGCTTGGGCTGCTGCTCCTCATCATCGGCATTGTCGGATTCGCGGCGGTTTATGGCATTGATCTGGTGGATGTCGGGCGCGAAGGCGGCATTGGCCCCGTGCAGAGAATCGCGCTCGGCGCACTCGCGCTGATGACTGTTCTCGGATTAACGCTGATTCCGCTCGGTGATGACCCGGCCTAAACCTATGATTTCATCAAACGACAGCCAACAATTAGATACAGCGGTACCTCAACAGCCTGTTTCTCGGCCTTTATGGACAGTTCAGCGTGTGTTGCTTGGCATCGCGTTGGCGATCCTGCTGTTTTATTTTGTCGTCTATGTTGTTTATGCCTTCAATTTAATCCGCTTCCCGTTTGATTACGATCAAGGCGAAGGGTTTGAGTTGGTCGATGTCATGATGTTCAGCCAGTTCCAGTGGCCTTACGCCGACATCGAACAATATCCCTTTTATGGCAGCATCTATCCGCCGCTTTATCATATTTTGCTTGTGCCGTTTGCGTGGTTATTCGGCCCCGAATATTGGTACGGACGGCTGTTCAGTTTTGCCAGCACTTTAGTCGCGGCAGGCGCAATCGCTTATGCCGTGTATCGACAGGCAGGCCGCACCAAAAATGCCAGTTTTATTGGTCTTCTATCGGGATTAGCGTTTCTATCATCGAACATCATCTATCACATCGGGCCATTGTTCCGCCAGCATATCCCGATGTTTATGTTTGAGGTGTTAGCGATTGTTGTGTTAGCCAACGCTGATGAAATCTCGGATAAAGGCAAACGCCGTCAGCAGCTTTTACTCGGTTTCGGACTGCTTCTTGCAGCAGGCTATACCAAACAGCTTGCAGCGTTTACAGCAATCGCGGCATTAGGATTTTTATTCATTCGCCAGCCGCGTCGAGCGTTTTTCTGGGGATTGGGCTTTGCGATTGTCGGCACAGGCATTTTCTTGCTCATCAATATTTCTACAGACGGCAATTGGTGGACACAAACAGTTACCGCCAACGTCAAAGATTTTATCCCCGCGCAGGCGATTGGCTTATTCCGGCTATGGTTTAAGCTGCATGGCTTTTTGATCGTTCCAGCAGTGCTTTATATGCTGTACGAAGTCTATTTTGCGCGAATTTCGATTTATAGCCTGTGGTTCATAATAGCAACAATTTTGAACGGCATGTCAGCCGGGACATGGGGCGCAGGCGACAGTTATTATGGCACCTCTATCGCGGCAACCTGTATTTTGAGCGGCATCTTCGCAGCCCGTGTCTTAAATCGGGATTGGACATTCAACAACAATATCTACAATCGCATTTTGATCGACCCCTTCCGGCGGTTCGCGCCGCTTTTCGCTTCTATCGGGATGGTTGTCATTCCACTGCTTTATATTGGCTATGGACGGGCTGTAATGCACCTCCCAACCACAGGTGCAGGCTTCCGTCAGATTGCAGACATATTCGATGTTCAGCCCAATGCCCTCAACGGATTTTATGACTCCGCTGGGCGCTTGACAGGCG
>Ga0209591_10000557_pt1 | contig 48165 bp, 31 predicted proteins | sample MAT01_FD_187207 | JGI IMG/M metagenome (GOLD analysis project Ga0209591, IMG submission 187207) | Freshwater microbial communities from Lake Fryxell liftoff mats and glacier meltwater in Antarctica - MAT-01 (SPAdes) (version 2) | ecosystem: Environmental > Aquatic > Freshwater > Ice > Liftoff...
AACCATCCAATGCCGATGGTTGCGAGTGCTTTTATAATATTCGCAATGTTATATGCCTGGTAATAGACCGCACTTGCCAGAATGAGCGCAGCGATTAATAGTATAATTGGTGGCCAGAAACCTGGGCGTACATTCTCTCGTCCCCCATGCGGCAGAAATATGAATTTGGCATACACTATTGCTGTTCCTACCGCCCCAATATTCATAGCGATCGCTTCCCAGGGTTCCAAATTCTCCAGTGTCAACATCTTCGCTCCAAAGCCAACCAACAGGGGAAAGCCCGAAATTGAGAGGCTGGCTATAACCAGGGCAATCCAAATTGGGGTAGCGATCGGCTTATCTTGCAATTCCTTGAAGTTCCGGCTCGGTAAGACACCCGCTATCAGGAAAAGCGCCGATTTTGCCAGTCCGTGCGCCAACGCATAAAAGCCTGCCACGCCCGGTGCAGCAAGAATCCAACCTAACTGAGAAATAGTACTCAACGCCAGCGTCCGCTTGGTATCTTTTTCAAAGACTGCATAGAACACTCCCAAAAGCGTCGTCCCAACTCCGAAGATTCTCACTATTGGGTCAATCTCTTCCACCATCAGCGCACACCGCACTAATGGATAGACACCAGCTTTTACCACAACTCCCGACAGCATCGCCGACACTGGCGTTTCCGATTCGGAGTGAGTCAACGGCAACCATAATCCTGATACAAAAACTCCTCCTTTTGTCAAGAGTCCCACAAAAATCAGGGCGATCGCTTCTGGTGGTGCTACGCGCAAACCTGCAAAACTAAAGGAATGATGCGCCTGATAGACCAGCACCGCGCCAACCAGATAAAAAAGCATTGCCACGTTGCTGATAAACAGATAGCGTAAGCCAACCCAAATCGAGCGGTCAGTTCGGGGATAGGCAATCAACAGAAACGCAGCAATACCACTCACCTCTAACGCCACGTATAAACTGATCAAATCCGAACAGACAAACGCGGCATTGACACTGCCATGCAAAATGATCAGTTGCGCGTAAAAAAAAGCTGTCTTATCGCTGTGCCAACAGTAGAGGATGACTGCTGCCGTCACCAGCGCATTAGTTAAGATAAAGTAGCCGCTTAATTGATCGACTGTTAAAATAACGCCAAAATTATCTAGTAACTGTAGTGTCAGTGGCGACTGGGCGACAAATAGCTGCATGCCATATCCTGCGGAAGCCAAAGCTGTGCACATCGCGAGATATTTGTCAACCTTTGGGAGCAAATAAATGACGAACCCCAAAAAAAACGGTAGTGCAATCCATGCGATCGTAATGTTATTCATGGCGTGTTATTCTTCTCGATTTCGTTGCTTTCCAAAGTCGGATTATCTCGTGCCAGCTTCATAACGCCGACGAGCATTAACGCCTGAATCGAAAATCCGATCACAATCGCCGTCAATATAACCGCCTGGGGAACCGGATCGGCGTATTTGACATTTTTGGCGTTGGAAACAATTGGTGTGAATAAGCCATCTCGTGATGCAATCAGCACGTAATAGGCAATAACCCCGGTACTCATGACATCCATAGAGATGATCTTCATAACGAGGTTCTTTTTAAGGATGATGCCGAAAAATCCGCAAAATATTGTTGCGAATATGCACGCTTCTAACACGGAAATTGCCTGTTGGATAATAGTTAAAGGTAGAAGAGAAAATAAAATTAGTCTCTTTTACCTATCTTGTGCTTTAAGGTAGTGGGATAAAAGTAACTAGCCGATTAAATTGGCTTCTTCTAAAGCTTCTTTTTCTTCTGGCGATTGTTTAAATGCAAACCGCAATAAAGGCGGAGCTAAAAAGGTTGTTAAAATTACCATAATTATGATCGCAGCTTGCAATGGTTTATCAAGTGTACCACTAGCTGCACCAATGGCAGCAAACACTAACCCAACTTCGCCACGGGGAATCATCCCCACACCAACGGCTAACCGATTAATTCCAGGTTGACCAAAAACCGCCCAACCTGTGACAACTTTACCGATAATTGCTACCACCATTAAGAAGATAGCAATAATTAATCCTTCTCGATTTCCTGGAACTAAAGGATTAAGAACGCCTAAATCAACTTTTGCGCCAACTGTCACAAAGAAAACTGGCACTAGCATATCAGCAACCGGTTTAACCTGCTCATCTAGCTCTTTGCGTTTATCCGTTTCATCCAAAACTAAGCCAGCCGCAAATGCGCCTAAGATAGCTTCTAAATGAATGGCACTACCCAGAAAAGCCATGAAAAAGGCAAAAATAAATGCTGGGATAATTAAATTGCCTCGCGTTTGCAATTTATTCGCAATGGCAACAAAACTCTGATTGAAATATTTCCCTAATAAAATCGAGCCGATGAGAAAGACTGTAGCGCTGACAATTAGATAAATGACGTTAAAAATGTCAACCTCACCAGTTTTGGCAAGACTCGCAACCACTGCCAACACGATGATACCTAAAATGTCATCAATTACAGCTGCACCGACAATAATCTGACCTTCACGAGATTTTAATTGCCCAATTTCTGACAAAACTTTGGAGGTGATCCCAATACTAGTAGCTGTGAGCGCTGCACCTGCAAAAATCGCCGGAATTACTGGCGCATGAAACAATAAAATCAGCCCTGCCGTACCAGCCGCAAAAGGAACAGCTACCCCAACACAAGCAACAATTGTTGCTTGATAACCAACTTTCTGTAATTCTTTTAAGTCTGATTCTAGACCAATTTCAAATAACAGAATGATCACACCTAGTTCGGCAAGCACAGAAACAACTTCGCTCTGGCTTTTAAAAATTGATGTGACTGCATCAGGACTGAGGTTGTTAATGAATTGCAGGATAGTCATGATAATGGAGTCGCTACCAGCCGCTCCACTGTCGGGAAACACTACCAAATGGAGAGCAGAAGCACCCACAAGCACGCCACCAACTAATTCTCCTAATACAGGGGGTAAGTCAATTATTCTAAATAATTCGCCACCAATTTTACTAGCCAGATAAATAACTACTAAACTTAGCAATACTCCAGTCAGCACAATAGGAGCATATTCCGCCTCGTTAGTTGTTGCTAGTAAAGGAGACTGTAAACCTCCGTTGAGAAAATTTAACCAGGTAAACGAATTAAGTATTGGTTCTGAAAAAATCATGTTTTTGCTTGTGTTTCATTTTGGAGCCAATTAAAAAATGTAATTTATATCTCGTAATTCATAATCCAATTACGAATTACAAGTTACGAATTACAAATAGGTGTCAGTGTAAGTACCAACGCCAGGATTATTAGCATCAGTTGCATGAGGATTAACTAAAGCAACGGCTTGTTTAAGTGCATCTATACGATCTACAAACATGTAATGCTCTGGTACAAACCTAGAAATGCCAAACTTGTAGGGTTTGCCTGTCCGACAAAAGGAGCAATCTGCAAAATAATCAGAATCATGCCAATCCCAGACATAAACCCAGAAATCACGCTGTAAGGCATGAGGGTAATGTATTTACCCAACTTAAATATCCCAAAAAAGATTTGGTGGCGCGTCGTCTCGATTCAACAGCCCTCTGGCCCACAGAAAGTTCTCCCGTACAGTACCTCTGCTTCACAGATATAGATAATACCCGCATAATCGGTAAAAAACTTGATTGCGACCTGATCCGCAATCTTCTCTGCCATCTCCCGATTTTCGGTGAGTACCTCGAACTTTACATTTGAATCGGTGTCGGCAGTGTTGGGTTTACCCGTAGAGCGCACGTTGCGACTGCCTTTACCGCCAGTATCCACCACCGTATAACCAGTCGCCCCGGCTTCATCAATGATCTTGGCGACCTTTTTCAGCAGAATCTTTTCCGTGACGATGACGAGCTTGTTGGCACGCTTGGACATGTTGGTTACTTCCTTAAATTATGTACATTGATCTACTTGGTCTGCCCGTTCAAGGGATATCTGACAGACCTCGACCCGTCTGGGATTAGCCGCCGATCGCCTGGGCGAGACCGATGAAGAACGGTATACACAAGCCGATCGCAACTGGCGTACCGACGGCTGTGGACGCGCCTATATAGGCGGAGGGATTAGCTGAAGGGATACCGGCTCGCAACGTAGGCGGCCCTGAGATGTCTGAACTAGAGGAAGCGATGATGGCCAGGATCACAACGCCGCCCATGCTGAATCCCGTGGCGTAGTGGGCAATCATGCCGAGACCGAAGGCGATTAGCCCATGCAAAAACGGTGCCACCACACTATACACAACGTACCATTGGGCTACCTTACGCAGTTCGCCAATTCTCGACCAAGCCTCCATCCCCATGACCAGCATCAAGATCGAAAGCAAGCCGCGAAAGGCGGGATCGTAGAAGCCTTTATAGACACTTTCCGGCCTGGTGAACAGGCCAAGAGCGAGACCTAACAACATTGCCGATAAGGCAGGGCCCCGGAGGCTTTCCTCGATAATTGGCCATATCTTGACCCGATTATCCGCAGCACCCTTCTGCTGACTGAGATACTCCTGCCGGCTGCTAGGATAATCTTTTTGATCGGGATAATCGCCAGCCGCAATGCGCTGCTCGCTGAAAGACTGCTGCCCAATAGAGTAGGCTGCTTCTTTATACTTCTTCTTGTTGATGTAAATGTTGGCTATAACAATCGCAGTTACCAGCGCTGGGATATCCATGAATGGATAGAGTGCGCCAGACCATGCCTCGTATGAAATTTTTTGTTCTTCCAGTAGCGTCAAGGCGGCTGCCATGGTAGAGCCACTCACGGCACCAAACAAACCCCCGGTCGCAATCGCATCCACGGTTTTGACCTTCGGCAGCTTGGCCAATGTATAGCGGGCGATGAATACAATCAGAATCCCTGATATTACAGCAAACGCTGCGGGTAACACCATATCCGCCAGGTTGGAATTGCGGATCGCAATACCACCGTTCAGACCAATTTTGGTGAGCAGCATGAAGACAATGATCGTACAAATCGCCTCTGGAATTACCAATTCGCTACCAAGGGCAGCAATGACCATCCCACCAATCAAAAAGCCTAGTGTTGGGGACTGCAATTGCTTAACGAAGTCCATTAGAAAAAGGGACAAAAAATCCACGAATACCTCCTTGTGCTTCCTCTGATGAGGAGTATTACAATAAATGAACTAAATGAACTTTAAAAAAGACTGATGTGCTTGACTCCTACAGCACAGGTGCTGCACAAGAACCTGTAGAGAGGGCTTACGGTCATTGGCCCGGTCAGTTCAGAGATCAATGTTGGCGTACCGCTAAACAGGGCGGCAAAAAAGCCAACACAAACTGCCCCATAGAGTCAGTCCACCGAGGGAACAGATTTTGCACCATCCCCAGTACGCCACCTTTAGGGTTTGGCTGTCCGACAAAAGGAGCAATCTGCAAAATAATCAGAATTACGCCAATCCCAGACATAAACCCAGAAATCACGCTGTAAGGCATGAGGGTAATGTATTTACCCAACTTAAATATCCCAAAAAAGATTTGAAATATTCCCGCTAGCATGACTACGGTAAATGCCATTGCCAAGCCGTTTTCGGGGTTAGCTGCCGTCATGGAACCAACAATCGCAGTCATAACCACGGTCATTGGCCCGGTTGGCTCAGAAATTAGGGTTGGTGTCCCACCAAATAAGGCTGCGAAAAAGCCGACACAAACTGCACCATAAAGGCCAGCTACAGGGCCAGCACCGGAAGCAACACCGAATGCCAGCGCTAGAGGCAACGAAACGATCGCAGCAGTTAAACCACCGAATAAATCGCCTTGTAAGTTTCTAAAGTTGATCGTATTAGTCAATGACATACTGGGGTTTTGGTTACAAAAAATGCAAAATAAATTTGGGTTTCTCAAAATTGCCAGCTACTTTGAGTAAGTTTGAAGTTTTATTGCCATGAAAAATCAGACAAAGAAAACTTTAATTCTTTGCAAAGCAGCTGGCTACAGTGCCTTTTTAAATGGCGAGTCGCTAAATACGAATCTCCAATACGGAAGGCTTAGGCTAAAGACAGTTCAAAAATTTGAGTAGAAAAACTTACAAAAATCGCAAGTTTTGTTTATTGCCAATTTTAACTGGGATGAATAATAGCTTACAGCCTTAGATGTCAATCTTGTTTATTCACAAGACTCAATATTAAATAAATATTAAATTGCTTTCATAGATAAAAGGCTATGCTTGTTGACTAATCTTTGATTGCACTAATCAATACAATATGTAAAGTTTATATTAATTATTATTGCAAAAGCTTTTTGACCAAAAAATCAAACGCAGAGCAAATGACTTCAGGTATGGGGATACGTTGATTTGCACTTTTAAGCACTCTCAATATAGCGGTTCTCAATTGCGTGAAATACAGACCTAACAAGAACAGCCCCTTAAGAGCGAGCGTTGGGGAGTAAGCCTCAAAGCCTCTCTCCTTTTAGGAGCTACAGTGTACACACAAGTTTGAAGTAGTTTAAAAAGCTGGTTTTTACCCCACCCTAACCCTCCCCGATGGATTGGGGAGGGAACTAGATTTCCGGCTTCCCCCCAATGCATCGGGGGGATTGAGGGGGGTAATTTGACTTGTGTGTACACCGTAGCCTTTTAGGAGAGAGGAATGGAAGTGAGGTCAAAATATATTGCTTCCATTCGAGAAGCGCTATATTTGCTCTAGTTACTTGATACCGTTAAAATAATTTACCTGTCAATTACATTTGTAGAGACGTTGCAATACAACGTCTCTACCTACAGGAAAATCTCACCAATAACCTTAACTAAACGGTAAGGAATAAGAGTTACAGAGAGTTCTTGCCTAAGTCATGGCAAAGTTTAAGGGAATTTAGCGTGATTTTATTCAACGACTGTTACCGAAGCTGCTTCATTTGCTGGAGGTATACTCGGTAATTCGAGACAGTATCCAGCACCATAGACTGTCTTGATATAGCGGGGGTGGCGGGGATCTGGTTCTAGCTTGGTTCTCAAGTGGCGAATATGGACTCGAATCGTTTCAATGTCGTCATCAGGATCGTAGCCCCAAACTTCTCTGAGGATTTCGCTGGGGGAAACTGTTTGACCGTGGCGTTGTAGTAAACAGTGAAGTAGCTCAAATTCCAAGTGAGTCAATTTCACCGTGTCATTGAACCATATTGCCTCAAATCTTTCGGGAACGAGGGTGAGTGAGCCATAGTTGAGAATCTCACTATGCTTTGCTGCTTGGGGAATCCTGTCAGTCCGCCGCAAAAGTGCCCGTACCCGCGCCAGCAGTTCTTCAAGTTCAAAAGGTTTGGTGAGGTAGTCATCTGCGCCAGCGTTGAAGCCTTCCACCTTGTCGTGAGTTTGGCTCAAAGCCGTCAACATTAACACCGGAATCTCAGAGGTGCGATCGTCTCGCCGTAGGCGTTGGCAAACGGTAAACCCATCTACTCTGGGCAACATTAAATCGAGCATGATCAAGTCTGGTTGTAACTGGAGAGCCAGTGCTTGACCTTTGATGCCGTCTTCAGCTTGACTAACATCGTAGCCAGCCATTTCCAAGTTGACGGCAACTAGTTCTGAAATCGCTGGGTCATCGTCTATGACAAGAATCCTCGGCATTCTTAAAATTATTACTACTTATTAAGGATAATTAACAACCTTTGATAGATACAAAGATTTTTGAATCAATGATGAAGAAAGTTTTTAAATCTTACATAAATATTAAGATTAAATGACTGTGAAATCAAGACTCAATTACATGAAATCTTATAGTCTATGATGTGTTATACTCCCCCCTACAATCCGTCTTGGTTTTTACAAAACGGTCTAATGATGACTGTATACACTGCTTTGTGGGGAAAACGTCACTGGCAAAGTACTACTAAAGACCCAGAACCGTCTTATCACGAGAAAATCTTTGTTGGTGGCCAAGGTGTGCCAATTTTTGGCTTGGTTGCCATCCCTGAAAATGCTCATAGCACGATTATCGGTACTTATGGCATTACTGGAGAGTTAGAGACGGAATGGTATTTGAGGGTGCTAGGACGTAAAGCCTACGCTCAAGGCTACGCTGTGGTGTTATTTGATTGGCGGGCCCACGGGAAAACTGCCGAACTGTCCCCGACTCTAACTTCTGATGGTTTGTATGAGGGGGAAGATTTTGTTCGCATCGCTGCTGCTGCTAAGGCAATTGGATGTCCCGGAAAATTTTGGTTTACAGGGTATTCGTTAGGAGGGCAATTGGCGCTATGGGCGGTGAAGGTTGCTGGTGAGGTGATTAGGGAGGATGAAGATTTAGGATTAGAAGATAGCGATATTGGCGGTGGTATGGTGATTTGTCCGAGTTTAGATTCGGAGCGATCGCTATCTTATCTAGTTACGAAGCCTTTCGGCAGATATTTGGAAGCGGGGATTGCCCAAAATTTAAAAAAACTCGCATGGCGAATCCATGATGCTCATCCGGGAAGCCTTGACGCAGCAGCGATTGAACGGGCGAACAGTATTTGGGGTTTTGATAATGAACTGGTAATTAACCGATTAGGTTTTTCTTCTGTGGAGGCATATTACCAAGCTAGTAGTGCTTTACAAATACTGCCGCAAATCTCAAAACCGACTTTGATTTTATATGCTGCCGATGATCCACTTTTTGACCCAGCTATCATACCAGAATTACAACAAGCGTGCGATCGCAATTCCGCAATAGATTTGTTTCTCACTCAATACGGCGGCCATGTTGGCTATTTGAGTAGTAAAAATTGCCAGCGTCAAGTACAAGACCCCGATCTTTGGTGGGCATGGAATCGGATTTTACAATGGTTGGAGGAAAAGCGAATAGGGTAATAGGCGAGAAAATATTCAAGTTGCTAGGCTACTTGAGGCATGGAGTCGTATTGTTTGGAAGTCTAAAAAAGTGAACGAGATTAGCTTGTTTTTACTACTTGTCTTAAATAAACTATTGCAATATATAGTAGCGCTAAAGCGTCAAACCAGATCCACCCATAACAATCGTCGTAATTAAAGAAACTATCTAGAGTACAACTCTCTTGAATTTTTGACTCAATGACCGCTCCTAATCATATTTGGCTACCTGCACCGACAGATTTAACTTTGTTACCAGATGAGATTCATGTCTGGCGCATAGACCTTGAACAACCGGAAACACAACTACAAAATTTAGCAGCAACTCTTTCCAGTGACGAAACGGCTCGTGCTGAACGGTTCTATTTTCAGGAACATCGGCAGCGTTTCATCGCTGGTCGTGGTATTCTCCGAACTATATTAGGTCGCTATTTGGATATCCAGCCCCTACAAGTGCAGTTTAATTATCAACAGCGTGGCAAACCAGTATTAGCAGATACATTTGCTGATAGTGGACTGGAGTTTAACTTGTCTCATTCTCAAGGGTTGGGTTTGTGTGCGGTTAATTGTACCCGCCAAATTGGTGTAGACCTAGAATATATTCGCCCGATGTCTGATATTGAAGCTCTTGCCAAACGGTTCTTTTTACCGAGAGAATATGAGATGTTGCGATCGCTATCTCCCAACGAACAGCAAGAGGTATTTTTTCGTTACTGGACTTGTAAAGAAGCTTATTTAAAAGCAACTGGAGATGGACTATCCCAGTTAGAGCAAGTTGAAGTATCGCTGACTCCCACAGAACCAGCCAAGTTACAGATAACTGAAGATTGGAGTCTTTTTGAACTAGTACCTGCTAACAATTATGTTGCTGCTGTTGCTGTGGCGAATTTTGGCTGGCATTTGAAGTGTTGGCAGTATTAATCCTAGTCATTAGTCATTCTCCCCCAATGCCCAATGCCCAATGCCCAATGCCCAATGCCCAATGCCCAATGCCCAATGCCCAATGCCCCTACTTATCTTCCTGCATATTTCTCACGATTTTTGTCACCAGATTTCTGGGGACAAATCTGACGATTTTTGCAAGTAGTTTATTGAGCAAACCAGGAATAACAATGGTTTGGCCCTTCATTAAGGCGCGAAAACCAATTTCGGCTACTGTTTGGGCATCCATCATCCTCTTACCCTTGAGCAACTTAGAGTCAGCCATTCCCGTTCTTTCATGAAAGGCAGATGCGGTTGAGCCTGGGCAAAGAACTGTTACAGTCACACCAGTACCTTCTAATTCATTAGCGATCGCTTCTGAAAAAGATAAAATATAAGCCTTGGTAGCAAAATAAACCGCCATCAAAGGCCCGGGTTGAAAAGCAGCAGCCGAGGAGACGTTTAAGATTTTTCCTTCACCTTGCTTTACCATGTCCTTCACAAATAGCTTAGTTAAATGGGTGAGACACACCAAATTTACCTGTAGCATTTCCAGTTCAGTAGCTAGGTCTGTTTCGTGAAATAATCCATAGATACCAAATCCAGCATTATTTACCAACACATCAACCTTAATATTGGCTTTTTGCAACTCCGTGAAAATTTCTTCAGGGGCTGTCGATATAGATAAATCCTTAACAATAGTTTTGACAAGATTTCCAAATTTTTCCTGAAATTTAACTGCAATTTCTACTAGCTTTAGCCCGTTTCTGTCTACTAAAACTAGATTGTAATCATGAGCAGCAAAAATAGACGCTAATTCGTAGCCAATCCCACCGGCTGCCCCGGTAATAAGAGCAGTTTGTTTGCTCTGTCTTTGGTGTGTTGTGTTCATGTAAGAATGTTGGTGAATTCAATTTGATGAAGCTGGGTTACATTTACAGTGATTCTCGTTCTACAATTAAGTATGCGTAATATCTGAGCCGACGAGAAACGTCTTGAGTTATTACCTTTTCAAATACTTGTGTGATCCCTTGGATAGATGTAGAAGTCCAAACGCAAATTTAGGACTTATGCATCGAAGAAGTTGTGCATTAAATAAGTTCGATTATTTCAAACTGCTAGCGTAGACGCGTAGCGGCTTGTCGCCAGACATCGCTTTTGATTACTCACAAAAGCCAGCAGGTAAAATCAAACTTTTATGCCCAACACTAACCATTCTATCCTTGATTGCTTCTGTCAAGGGATGAATACCAAAAATTTACATGATTGAGCATAAAAAAACAGGGCAATTATATTGCCGCCGTTCATGTATCTGTTGTTGCTGGCATTTGAAATATTAGCTATTCAGTAGTACTGAGTTCTCAAAAACATGGACTAAACAAAATTATTTCGTAGGGTGTGTTACGGCTTCCGTAACGCACCAAAAGTATCCGGCATGGTGCGTTACGTTCCTAATACATCCTACACAAGCTGTGAATTCCTAAGCGAGATTCAAGAAACCACTTTGAATTAAGTAGGCGGTATAAGTCATAAATAATTGAGAGTCAATAGGAGGACAAACAATAGAACTTCCTGCTAGTGCATGGAGAGTATCTTGGCAGCTAATATGAGGTCTTCTAGCTTGCAAGTACAAATCAGGAATAGTCAGTTGTTCATCAGACCAACGCTCTAGTAAAAATGGTCGTAGAGTGTACAAAGGATTGTCAGCAGAAGTCACATTATTGATTAACTCTGATTGCCATTTTTCGTAAGGAATCATCTCAACTGAATAACCAAAGGAGCTTATCCACTCAACTAGCATTTTCAAAGCAGCAGGTTGAGGATGTTGTAAATTGAAAGCTTTACCTATGGATTCTTTTTGTCGTGATAGATAAACGATCGCTTTACTTACATAGTCAACAGGTGACATATCCAACATATAATCTACATCAGGGAAATATCCCATTTGTAGACAGCCCTTGGTCATCAAATTGATAAAGTCATGTGTGTTACAAATGCCTGTTTTGCTATCACCTGAAATCAGTGGTGGTCTGTGGATAGTTACAGGAAGTCCACGGTCACGAGCAATTTTAACTAACTTTTCAGCTACCCATTTTGTTTGTGAGTAACCGAGATAAATACCTTCCCAATGATTGAATTCATCCTGCTCTTTGACAACCTTACCAGCATAAGCAGTGGATTCAAAAACAGCCACACTAGAAACGTAATGTACAGGTTTGACTTTAATTTGACAAGCCAATCTCAAAACTTCCTGTGTTCCTAAAACATTGGCTGCTTTCAGTGCTGAATATGGAAAAACATAATTCAACAAAGCAGCACTATGATATATAGTATCAATATTGGCAGCTAAGATTTGAAACTTTTCTGAACCAACACCTAACAATGGCTGAGATAAATCACCGACAATCGGAATAATTCGGGAGTTAAATTCTTCCTGCCAAATTGCATACTGTTGCAGATTATTTTGGAGTTTGCTTTTGCCTTCTTCGGCATTAGCAGCACGCACTAAACAATAGATGTCCGCATTGGTTTCCTGTAGCAATTCCCGGATGATAAAAGCTCCTAAAAAACCTGTTCCTCCAGTTAAAAAGATGTTTTTTGGTTCACCTAAAAGTACATTAGATGCAGCACCAGGATGGATGGTGGGGTCAAGAACAGCCTCGGCACTTAAATCTAGAACAGAGGGTGCAGCGTTGGCATTAGAAGCTTTCACCTTTGTATCTTGAACTGGTGAACCTTCTTGGACTTCTTCAGCTAAACGCTGTGAAAGAGCTTCAATATTTGGGTAATGCCACAAAAGCAATGGAGATGGTTGAAATCCGAGCAACTTTTCTAAGTTACTTACTAGAATCATTGCTTGGGCTGAATCCAACCCATAGTTTTCTAAATGTTCTTTGATATCTATTTCATCAGTTGCTACTCCGAGCAACTTAGCTAAGTTAGATACCAAAAATATTTGAATATCGTCTGCTGTGAAAGACTGTTTTATAGTCATTTTTAAATCTCCAACAATGATGTAGAACGAACAGGGTGATATTGACTGTAATAATCGGAAGTTTGCAGCCCTTGAATTTTCAAATTTTGGACGCGATACAAAAAGGCTGCACCAGTCATTATTTGATTAGCAACATCAACTACACCACGATTATTTGGTTCAGAAAGATAAGAACCGCGTACCCAGTCATTGAAACCGCCCATTGCTGGGCCACACCAAATTTGATAATCGACTTCTCTACCTTTTTCACCAGAACTCGACCAACGGGAAGATAATCCGAGATACCAACGGAAAATCAACGCCATTTTCAGTTTAGGATTATTGACTGCTTTCCCAAGTTTCTCAGGATTCTTTTGGGACAAATAAGCCGCAGTTCCTTCCCATACTTCGGCAATAGTTTTGCGAAAAACTTGCTTTTCTAATTTCTCTCTTTCTGCCAACGGAATCTCTTCAATCGAATTATAAGCGCGATAGAGTTCAAATAATTTCTGCGCTCGCATGGGAAACATTGTACCCCGTTTGAGAACTTGTAATTTGACTCCCATTTCAAACATATCTGCTGCTGGAGCCATAATCATATCAGCCATTTCTGCTTGGGCTAATAATTTTTTGGTATGTTCACAAGCTCCAGATTCAACGCATGATTGATTAATGGAACCGGTCATTACGTAAGCAGCACCCATCATAAAGGCTGCTAATGCTGATTGTGGTGTACCAATTCCCCCCGCTACTCCGATTCTAATGGGTGTTTGGTAATGATATTGGGCTTGAATTTCATCCCGCAAGGCAATAATAGAAGGTAACAAACAAACCAGGGGGCGGTTATCTGTATGACCACCAGAATCAGCCTCGACGGTAATATCATCAGCCATCGGAACTTTAGCTGCAAGGGTTGCTTGTAACTCGGTAATTAATCCTTGTTGAAGAAGTTCTTTGAGGATTCTGGCTGGTGCTGGTTGGAGAAATTTAGTCGCAACTTCTCGGCGAGAAATTTTGGCAATGACTTTATTTTTGATTTCAATTTGATTGGCGCTATTCAACCCCAATCCAGCAACACGGTAATAAACAATGTTGGGTGTCAAGTCGAGAAATGCAGATGCTTCTACTGTTCTTACTTGATATTTGAGGTATAAATCTACAGCCCGGCGTTCAATTGCCGGTTCATTAGGGCTGTGAATTAAATTAAATGCATAAGGCCCTTGAGGTAAAGCTTGTTGAATGCGATTTATGGCTGATTCCAAACGTTCTGGAGTTAAACCACCTGCACCAAAGGAACTCAAAATTTGCTCTTTACCGAGTGCAATGACCATTTCTTCGGAAGCAATTCCGCCAGCCATTGCGCCGGTAACGTAGGCATATTTCACTCCATGAGAGGAGAGAAAATTAGGGTCTCCAAATTGTTGAATGCGAATTGGGGCTGCAAATGTTAAGAGTTCTACTTGTGCTGTTGTGCCGTTATCACCTGGGGATAAATAGCCCTCGTTGGTGACACCGATTTTTCCGGCAACTTTCACGATGTAGCAGGGTTTATTTAATACCATCAATTTCTCTTTGATGGTTTGTTTCTCAAAAGATACTGTTTCTAAAGAACCTTTCCAAACTTGGTTTTTGTTATGAGACCAAGAGGAGAAGTTAAGACCGTTATTGTGTTTACTTAGTACCGTATCTACGGTTGTCACGGTAGTTATCCCTCGGATTACAAGCAATGGATGATAAAAGTGAAGGGGGTAGACTTTTTATAGGGTCTACGTTTTATTTACGAACCGCAGAGGCGCAGAGAGCGCAGAGAGAGGGAGTAATACCAATTCTCTGGGGAGATGCATGTAATAATTTTTAAATGAACCGCATTCGCGCAGCGTCTCGTTAGAGAAGGACGCAAAGGGCGCTAAGGAAGAGAAAGTTTACAGAGAATTGGTATGAGATATTAAGATTCGTCGTTAAGTAAGTTTTGGGCGCAAGCTAGTTGCAATTGAATGATTTCGCTCATTTGTTGACTGTAATCTTGTCTAGCTTGTAAAAAGGCTGTGTGTGCTTTAGTTATCTTTGAATTATTAGCATTGAGTTTTTGATACTGGGTCTTATTTAAATCGAACATGCTGATGATGCTACTAATTTTTTGAGTTTTGAAGGGTGGGGATGAAACAGGAATTGGCTGTTTAATTACGATTGACTCAGAAGATTGTAATTGTTCTCTCGGCTCAAAAACGTTATCAATGATATTTTTCGGTTTGACTTCTTCTGATTGAGGCAAGATGTTAGGGGAATAACTTTCTTGTTGGCTTATATGATTGGAAGTCTTAAGAGAATCTGTGATTTCAGATTGTTGGATATTAGGTATATTTGGATGCTGTTTTTTGAAGCGTTCGCACTTAAGATCCCCAGCGAAATCTTCAACAAGTTTGCGATTTTCTTCACTCAAAATAGTAGCAGCAATTGCTTTTCCACCCAAGGTAACTGTTCTCAATGTTGCTTTATTTGAATTAGCGGTTTCTTGAGCTTTGCTATACAGTGGCGATAAATCTACGTTCACCTGATGACTGAGTAGTTTTGCTAATGCTTTGACCATTGCAGCATGGTCATCCATCCCTCTACGATTCAAAGAGACTGTGATATGTTCTTGGTTGCCGAGAATTTTGTCAATCCATCGCGAACAGACATTACCTGCGCCTGCTTCTAAAAATATTCTGACTCCATCACCGTAGACACGATTAACTAATTGCGGAAAATCAAGTTCTTGGCACAATCCTTTGGCAATGTTGTGAGCAATGGCAGCACTATCAAGTACAATCGGTTGATAGTCGGCGGCAGAATAGAATACGATACCGGGAAGATTCTGTGATGGTAAGGTATTTACCTTCTTAATTTCCTCGTACTGCGATCGCATCGCTTCACAATGTATCACATGGTCGAAGGGTGCGGGGAACGCATTACAACCTAAAGTTGCAATCACTCGCTTACAGGCGGCATCATCACCAGCAATTAATACTTCTTCTGGTGTGTTAATTTGAGTTAAGTAGACACGATTCTCTTGTTTTAGACATTCTCTAATTTGCGATGGAGTAGCCATGAGAACATAAGTATTCCAAAAATTGTTGTTTGGTGAATCGGTTAATCCCCAATATTCACGCACAGCATTTTTTGGCCCAGATAACTTATCACCAAATAAAGGTGATGAATTTAAGGTATTACTTCCACCCTCAAAATCACTCCAAACTCCTTGGGCAACCATCATGCTAGTTTCACCCAAACTATACCCAAATACAGATTGCGGCTTGACTTTAAAATCATCTCGAAAAATTGCTGTCATGTATCTAGCAAAGGCAATTTCACTTTCAAACATTGCCAGCGAATCATCTAACAATTGCTTTTCGAGAGTTTCTAGTTGCCTAGTTGTCAATTTAGGTAAGCTTCTGGGATAAACTAACTTTTCAACATCGGCAGCCCGGTTGTAGAGATTATTACTTTTTAAGTCCTCAAATACTTTCGGAAATAAACGAAAGACACTGCGACCAATGCCAATATAAGAATTGACTGCGGCGGGATAAACATAAGCAACTGCTCCAGTTTTACCCAATGGTTTTGCTGTGAAATAACTACCTAGTGGTGTTTGCCAATCTGTGCCGTTTTCAAAAGCATTATTTACACCTTTGCGGGCAGATTCAATTTCTTTGAGTAAATCTTTTTGGTTACGTCCTGTGATTGATAAGACGTATTTAGCCCCAGGTTGCTGTTCAAAGGTAGCAAATGTTTGGCTAGCGGTAGCTGATAAAGAAGAACTCGCTTCTATGGTATGTTGGAGATTGTTTAGAAGATCGGGAATAGTGGTGCGATCGCTAACTGCGATAGGGAACAGATGAAAAGGCATTTGTTGCAAATATCTGTTGTCGCGCTCCTCTTGGCTGGGTTCTTCCGATAAGATTAAATGGGCGTAACTGCCATCTATACCCATGCTATTAATTGCTGCTATTCTGCGTGTAGCGTCTTTATCCACAAACCAAGGTCTTGATTCCATTGCCACATAGAAGGGGCTACCTTCCCATACTTGCGGTGTTTTGACACCAGACCATTTGGGGGTGGCGGGAATGTACCTGTAATAAAGACAGAGAGCGGTTTTGATTAAGCTAGCAATTCCCGATGCTGTATAGGTGTGGCCGATATTGGCTTTGACGCTGCCCAATGCACAATGCAAACCATTGCCCACTTTCGGATAAGCTTGCAATAAACCTGTGATTTCGGCTTCATCCTGCTGGGAAACGCCACTACCAAAGACTTCCACATAGTTAACCTCTGTGGGTTGAATATCTGCCATCTGGAAAGCTTGTTTGCAGACATCACTGATAGCTGAGGCATCAGGTTTTACCGCAGCCTCACTCAAAGTAGAATTACCTTGTGCGAAACTCATAGCATCAATTACTGCATAGATGCGTTCATTGTCTTCCTTAGCAGCTTCGTAGCGCTTGAGGACGACAGCACCGGCACCTTCGCCAACCGTCCAACCATTGGCTTGTTGGTCAAAACTCAAGGTATTGACACCCGTGTTAATTGGTGCAAATTGGTTGCGGAACAAGATATTTTCCACACCACCGGCTAAATCTACCGCACCCACAACGACTGCATCAACTTCACCCGTAGCGAGTAGCATTTGCGCCACTTCCAACGCTTTCAGGGCAGAATTTTCGCCAGCGCTGATGGTGAATGCCGGGCCAGTGAAATTCCATAAAGCAGAAATTCGACTCGCCATGATGTTGGCGATGTGACTCACATATTCACCGATTTCTACTGGTTGGTGAATGCTATCTTTAACGATGGTTTCCAGTTGCGCCAAATGTTCCGCAGGTAAAGATATGTCTTGGGCGAGTAAGCCGTCCTTAACTTGCCAAGATAGATTCCATCTTTGCTGTAGCTGATGCACCGAAAACTCTGTCTCGGCGGCGACAATTACTGCCACATTGCCACCCTCCTGTAGTTTCGCATCTTTCACGGCGCGATCGCTAACTTTCAGCAGTAACAATTGTTGTGGGTTTAACTTTTCTATTTCATTCGGTGGGATTTTGCACGATAAAGTATCGATTTCAAAATCTTTAATATATGCCCCTACTGGTGCTTTTCCGTCTGTTAAACCGTACTCTTTCAGTACGCTTTCTTGATTTTCTATCCCATGCCATCTTTGAGGCGGTAGGGAAGTAAAATGTTGGGTTCCATCATAAATACTGCGTTCAAAAGCATCTAAACCATTACAGTTACCAAAAAAGGCATCCATGCCGACGATGGCGATTTTGGCAGGTGGAATGGGTGGAGTTGATTCAACTGATTGTGTTGTGTTTCCTTGTTCTAAAATCAGGTGAGAATTAGTGCCGCCAAAACCAAAAGCGCTAATAGCTGCCCGTTTAATTGGTGCGTTATTATTAGGCCATGCTGTAGCTGTTCTAACAATTTTGTCGGCTGAAATTGTACCTTTTTCTGACGTTAAAGGTTCAGAAACATTTATGGTTGGTGGAATTACACCATGAGACATACTCAAAATCACCTTAGTCAAGCCAACCATGCCAGCAGCAGTTAGCAAGTGACCTGTATTTGCTTTAGCAGAACCTACCAGAGGTGCAGCTTGATTTTGACCAAAGAATGTTTCTATGGAGTTGAATTCGGTTGTATCTCCTAGCAATGTGCCTGTGGCGTGACACTCTAAATAATCGATGGTTTTCGGACTAAATTTTGCCTCATTATAGGCTCGTTCAAAAGCTAAAACTTGTCCTTTAGGATTAGGACTTAATAAATGTTTACCTTTGCCATCATTCGAGAGTCCATTACCGCAGATAGTGGCAAGAATATGATCACCATCTCTGACAGCATCAGAATATCTCTTCAGCATCACCATCCCAACACCATCGGCGGGAATTAGCCCTCTAGAGGATTTATCTAAGGGGCGGCTGATGCCGTTTTGTGCATATCCTTGAACACCGGAAAATAACATCCGCACGAACAGGGAATCAGCACAACTGATGGCTCCAGCTAACATTACATCAGCTTTGTGTGACCACAAGTAATGAGATGCTAGTTTAATAGCATAAAATGATGATGAACAAGCAGCATCCAGACATAAATTAATCTGGGACAGTGAGAACGCTTGAGCAACGATAGATGCTGGTAAACCAGATATCATCCCATTGTACAAAGACGCTTTAGTTGCACTTGGGAGAGCAGGTAAATCAAAGTCTTCGTATTGCAAAAGTTCTCTGACAGCAGGTGCGATCGCTTTCTGGTAAATTGGAGAGAATAGTTGATTAGATAATTTTGTCGGGAATGACAAATTACCTAAAATTACGCCACATTTTGCCAGGACAGTCTGATTACCCCAATAACCACTTTGCACAATTGCTTGTTTAGCAGCATACAATGACCATTTGAAGGTATTATCTAAGCCAGCAACAAGTTCTGATGGTAGATTGTATTCAGATGGATTAAACTGGAAGTCGCGGACGTATCCGCCTTTGAGAGAATAAGTTTTGTCTGGTGTACCTTTAACTGGATTGTGAAAGATTGTCGGATCTACTCCGATTTCTTCGACGGTTGCAGAGGATGTGGAATCTTTTTGATTAACGATGTTCTGCCAGTATTCTTCAGGGTTTTTAGCATCGGGGAATAGGCATGATAATCCGATGATGGCTATTTTTTCCACGATTTATATGCTCCGAGTTTGGGTATTAGGCAAGAGATAATTAACAGGCAGGATTTACGCTGTTCCCCAAACTTTGAAGTGGCAAGTTATAGCAATCCTATTTGAGTTGTGAAAATTGGTTTTTTTACGAACCGCAGATGCGCAGAGAGCGCGGAGAGAAGAATTGACAGAGATTTTCACAAATGATTTAGGATTGCTATATGGGTGTTGAGTTTTAAACTAGCTTCGGAGGAGTTTCATTGACCAAATAATGGCGTGGGCACTGAGCATTCGTGAGTATATTTTTCCTTGGCGATCGTGTATGATAAAGTTAGCGATCGCACTACTTGGTGTCTTAGCTATTACTTCACAAGAAACGTAAAATGTTTTGTTATGTGGTATCGCTTCAAACTGTTCAAATTTTTCTACTTTTCCCGGTAAACAACCTTCTTCATGAAAGTGTTGTGTCCAAATCCATAAGGCGTGCATACTCAAGTCAGTGGTGTAAGGATTTACCCATTGCACGGGGAATTGTCCTTGTTGCTGTGCGGTAAGTTCTGGCCAAAGACATTCTGTAGTAATTTTTTCAGGACTGATGTTTAAAACTCTCTTAACTTCTTGAAACCCGGGGCCGTGAAATAATGTCGCCCCACCATTTTGGTAAAAATCTTTTCCTGTAGCGGTGATGATGTTATCTGGTTCGAGATTGAGAGATTCATAGATGGGTGCATCTGGGATTTCACGCTGAAGATGGAGTTGAGCGCTAAAATGAAAATGGATTTTTCCTTCAGGGTTTCTACTGGAAATTTTGGCTTTAAGTTCGATTCTTTCAAGATTAACTTTGGAAATCTCTTCTATTTCTAAAATATGTTCCTTCGCTAATGTCTCATTAAAAGTAATCCCCTTTAAAACTTTGAAATCTTGGTAATAAAACAACCGATAACCAGGATATAATTGTTCAGAAGCATTGATAATCCAGGTCATTGCACAAGTTGCTGGTAAAACTGGAGAACCAGCAATAGTATGATCGTGTAAAAATGGATTAGCCTCCAATGTCATTTGGCGACGAATCCGATAGGTTCGTAGTTCTGAATCTAACTCCGTAGCCATTGGAATCAGTGGGCTACCAATAACAACTTGTGAGGTTGCATGATTAGTATTATCCATTTCCTTAACGAGCATTTGCGCCCCAACTGCAATGGGAATTATGTCAATTTTTCGCTCTTGAAAAATCTTCTTTAATTCTGCTGTCACCATCCCACTATCCCAAGCGCCCCAATTGATAGCGACTACATGACATGAAGGATAACTTTGCTTAAATATATGGGCTGATTTGTTCAGAATTTCATTTGCGATCGCATAATCAGATTGTCCAGGATTTCCGTAAAATCCTGTTACTGAAGAAAACAAAACTAAATGCTGAAGTTGATCGGGGTTGACGCAAGCCAGCAGGTTTTCTAAACCTTGAACTTTGGCGGTATAAACTTTTTCAAAATCTTCTTCTGTTTTCTTTTCAATTAACTTATCAGCCAAGTTTCCCGCGCCGTGGATGATTCCGGTAATTGGGCCGAGATGTTGCACAGCATTGGCAAGTTTTTCTTGTAAAGCTTGCGGATCTGTGACATCGACGCTGATATATTCTGCTTTAGCTCCGGTTTTTTCAATTGCTGCTAAAGTCTTTTTAATTTCGCGGCTGGAGGTAATTTTGTTATATATTTTTTGCACATTCATGGGTGTGGGCTTCTCTCCTTGAGAAAGAAGATTTTCCATGATGCATTTTTTCAATGCGGATTCATCAGAATTTTGAGCAAAATCTGGCTCGGTTTCTAATAGTTCGGAGCGACCGAGGAGGATGAATTTGCCGGGTTGCTGCTGGGCTAATCTAATAGTACACTCAGCCGTAATCCCTTTTGCACCGCCGCTCACGACAAAGACAGATGATGGACTAAGCTGGGCTGTTTGTGTCATAAATCCTCGTGAATACCTGCATAATTTTGTTTTTTTCTTCCTCTGTGTCCTCTGCGCCTCTGCGGTTTTTTTTAAACGAACCACAGAGACGCAGAGAACGCAGAGAGAAGAGATGGAGGAATTAACTAATCGGCGATGAGGGTGACTCGTCCTTGTGAGCCGTAGCCAACTTCACTAATATAAAGGTTGGGATCGTGAAGCTCGGCTATGATGTTTTGTACTGATTGTTTCGCGTCAAGTCTGGGGCTGAGGTCGATCGCACGGGTGAATACTTTTGGCCATTCCCATCTGAGGGTTTTGGTTAATCCGAATAAACCAGCACCGATCGCACCAAAGTTGACTTTGTACTCTAAACCGAAGGCTCCATCAAGATGAGCAACTGTGCAGAAACAACTACGTCCATGACGCGCGGCTTCGTTAAGGGAGGGTTTCAGGTGTTTCGCCATCAAAAATACGTGCTTGACGATCGCCTTTTCTTGTTCGTTATAGGAAATACTTCCGGTATCATTTCCTACAAACATCGGATGTAGATGGATGAAAGCCCCAATCGCTCCGCAGTGAGATGCGATCGCTTGCAATTGCTGTTGAAGATGTTCTTCACTCAAGTTTGCTAAGGTGACGCGGGTTACTCCTGCGGGTAAGGGCGCTTGCTGGGCGATGAGCGATTGGGGAAAGCTGATAACTACTACTTTCCAGCCTTTTTCGATTAAGGATTCAGTTAATTTATAAGTGGTGAGGGAACCATCATCGGTAATTAAACCGATGTGTCCCTCTGGTAACTTGAAATCCAAATAATCGGGCTGTGGTAGGCTTCTGAGTTTGACCGGATGGCGCTGGATATTATGCTCTAATTCCGGTGGCTGCTGTTGGACAAACTCAGGCTCAGACTTTTTTTTTTCACCTCCAGCCAACTGCTGTAGGTAATCGACTATTTGACCAATGGTGCGGAGTTCTCCGAGTTCTTCGATATTTGGTTTGGGTAGATTGGGGTACATTTCTTGCATCGCCCCTAAGATTTCCACCCGTTTGATTGAGTCAATCCCCAAGTCGGCTTCCATGTCCATTTCCAGTTCCAGCATCTCCACTGGATAGCCGGTTTTGTCGCTGGTGATGGCTAACAGGGTTTCGCCTAAGTTTGCAAATTCATCACCCTCCGGGTTCGCCAGTCCCTCTTTGTTGGAGCAACAAGACCGGGCTGGCTCACTTGTAGCGGGTTCTGGTTCTGGGGTGAATGCGACAACTACGCTTGGTTCCGGTGCAACAACTACCTCAACTACTGGTGCAACTTCTACTGCAATCTCGGTTGCTTGTTGTACTTCGTGAATTGCAATTTCTACAGAAACACCTTTGGAAGCGTGGGATTGCAGATACTCTACAACTTGGCCGATGGTGCGTTTTTCTGACAGTTCTTCTAAATTGGGCTTGGGTAGGCTGGGGTACATTTCTTGTAGCGCCCCTAAGATTTCCACCCGTTTGATAGAGTCAATCCCTAAATCAGCCTCCATGTCCATATCCATTTCCAGCATTTCGACTGGGTAGCCCGTCTTGTCGCTGGTGATGGCTAAGAGGTTTTTATCCAAGTCAACAATATCGATGGTTGCATTAGATACGGGTGCTGGTTCTGGAGTAAATGCAACAACTTCGGTGACTGGAGGTGAGCTAATTTTGACTACAACCTCCGCTTGAGGTTCTACTACTGGGACAGGTGGCGCGACTACAGGTTCTACTGTCTCGACAGTGGCGAAGTGCGGAGTTGGTAGAGACGCGATTGATCGCGTCTGTGGAGAGTAGGAAGTTTCAACTACAGGCTCTACAGCAGCCGGAAGAGGTTCTTGGGTAAAAGCTACAGGCAAAGGTTGGCTTTCTACTATCTTAGTAGGTGCATCAGTAACAGTTGTTTCTGTTGTGAAATGATGACGTACCGCATCGCTTAATTTCTCTGTTAGTTGGGTTGTTCCCTCACCAGAGATAATTTGAGAATACTCTTGCTGGATGAGTTGGAAAAAGCTCTTAGTATATTCCAACTGCTCTTGGAGATATTGCTCATGGATGCGTAGAGTTTCACCTTGTTGGGAATGAAACTGCATCATGCTACGCTCTAAGCTTTCCATGACAACTAGCTTCATCTTGGCAGTTTCGGCTGTTGATTTACTTTCACTCAACAAAGAATTCTGCTGCTGCATCAGTTGGAAAAACGCTTTGGCATATTCCATTTGATGGTTGAGATAAGTACCGTGAACTTGTAAATTCTCGGCTTGATTTTCCTGAAACTGTGTCAGGAGGTATTCTAAACTTGCTAAAAGTTGTTCGTAATTTGTAAGTTTTTCTGGTGTTGGTTGCATCTTAGATTCCTGGACTGGTTGTGACAGGGTGACAGGATTCATCTGTTGCTCTGGCTGGGTGATGATATTATATGTCACACCGTTCATAGCTGGAGTGGATTTTTTATGTCCGTTAGTCTCTATCACTGCTAGAGGTAGAGTTACACCTGGGCTGCTAAACAAAGGAGCCACAGTTTCCGAATATTCGGGAGTGGGTAATGTAACTTTATGTCCATCCTGCAAAGCTAGAGCGAAGGCATTTTTCGTTTTTTCGGATCTATAGTTGATGCCGTTTAAACGGACATTTAATGTCTTCTTCGTCTCAATTGGAGGTATGGTTTGGGGAAGTTGGTAAGGATCGAGGTTATTCAAAGCCAAACCAATTACTCGCAACTGCACAACTGCTTCTCGCAAAGAGCGATCGCTATTCTTTTGAGTGCTGGGGTTCAAAGCTACAGTCAGATGAGGGCGATCGCCAAGAATCTCTTTCACCAAGTTGCTCAGAATTCTCCTCGGCCCAAATTCCACAAAGCAAGTCCCACCGGCTGCATAGATATTTTCAATTTCCTGCTTAAACAGCACTGAGTTAGAAAGCTGCGTTTCCAGGATTTTTTGAATACCTTGCGCTTCCTTGGGATACTGCTTACTGGTAACGTTGCTGTAAACAGGGATTTTTGGGGTTTGGAACTTGACAGACTTGGTAGCGATCGCAAATGATTTTTGAGCAAAGGCAATTAGCGGTGTATGGAAAGCTGCTGATACAGGTAACAATACAGCCGTATATCCTTTCTCGTGTAAAACTTCTCTAATTCTCGCTATTTCTGCGGTGGGGCCAGCCAAGACAAATTGAGTCGGAGAATTTTGATTAGCGATCGCAACTTGCGGAAAACGCTTCAGTACGGCTTCCACTTTGCTGATATCTTCTTTGACAGCCAACATACTACCCGCATCATGATCCGGGTCTTCTGGAGCCGCCATTGCTTGACCTCTAGCTTTCACCAGAAACAAGTAATCTTCGGTACTCAAAACCCCCGCAGCCCATAGCGCTGTGAGTTCCCCAAAGCTATGTCCTGCCACAAAATCTGACTTAAATCCAGCTTGTTGCAGTATGCTGTACATCCCTGCACTCAATACCCCAATGGCTGGTTGAGCGTATTCTGTGCGTTGTAAGGCAGCAATTTGGACATTTTTTTCTGCCTCTCCAAACACAGGATGAGGGAAAACAATCTCTGAAAGCGGCTGTAAATTATCTTTGAGCAACAGACTATCCATATAGCCATGAAGACGGCGCATTAAAGGGAAATTCATCACCAGTTCGCGTCCCATCTCCAAGTATTGCGAACCCTGACCAGAAAATAAAGAGACAACCTTTCCACCCAACTCCATACCAGAGGCGCGGTAATAAATCCCTTGGGGATGCTCCCAAGATGCTGCTGTTCCTTTGTTTTTCAGCCAGTCAATGCTAGTTTGCAGAAACTTACAAGCTTCTTCAAGATTTTCGGCTACAAACCCAAATCTGGGAGCAGAGATGGGAATCTGTTGTGATTTACACTCATTGACTAATTGTGCATAATGTGTATTTGCTTCAGGCGATACTCCTGCGGAGTCACTTCGTGAACGCAACTTACCTAAAATATCTTCCGATTTGCTCAACAATTCCTCTACCGTGGGAGCAAATAGCAGCACTTCACTAGCACCACTATGTAAGCGGTAAGCTTCGTTTTGGTCGGCTTCATATTCTTCCAAAACAACGTGATAGTTAGTACCACCAAAGCCGAAAGAACTTACACCTGCGCGTCTTGGCGTTTCACCTTCAGCCCGAATCCAAGGTCTGGTTTCAGTATTTAGATAGAATGACGAATTTTTAATGTTGAGTTTAGGGTTTGGCTCGGTGATATTAATTGTCGGCGGTAATACTTTGTGATGTAAAGCCAAAGCAGTTTTAATCAAACTCGCCGCACCCGCAGCCGCTTTTGTGTGTCCAATTTGTGATTTTACACTACCCAAAGCGATGTGCTGCTTTTTGTCATCATGTAGATCAAAGTAGTCTTTTAAAGAACCGAATTCTGTCGGATCTCCAGCCATTGTACCAGTGCCATGTGCTTCCATCAACCCAACAGTAGCGGGAGAAAAGCCGGCATCTTCATAAGCACGTTCTAAGGCTTTAACTTGGCCTTCTTTGCGCGGAGCATAAATGCTCTTGTAACGCCCATCGCTGGAAGTACCAATACCTTTAATTACAGCATAGATTTTATCGTTGTCTCGTTCAGCATCTTCTAACCGTTTGAGAACAATCATCCCGATACCTTCACCCAGCATCATCCCATCGGATTTAGCATCGAAAGGTTTGACATTTTCACTAGGAGAAACAGCCGGTGTTTTGCTGAACGAAATGTAAGCCATGATGGTGTTGTCGGTATCAACACCACCAGTTAGCATCATGTCAGAACGATGCTCAACTAGCTCACTAATTGCCATTTTTAAAGCACCGAAGGAACTAGCGCAAGCCGCGTCAACTACACAATTCATCCCGCCAAAATTTAGGCGATTGGCAATTCTACCCGCGACTACGTTAGCTAGCATTCCAGGGAAAGCATTCTCATCCCACTTCACATAAGCACTTTTGATTTTATCAACGATTTTTTTCGTATCTTCGTCAGATAAACCACTGCTTTTGAGAACTTTTTCCCAAATTGGATATTCCAACCTTGCAGAAAGTGGCATTCCTAATTGCTTGGCCATCGCCACGCCTAAGATTACCCCAACAGTCTCGCGGCTAAACTCACGTTTTTCGCCATAACCTGCATCTTCCATCGCCTCTTTTGCAACCACTAAACTTAATAGTTGCGATACATCTGTGACTTCCAAAATACTTGGTGGTATGCCGAATTCCATCGGATTAAAATCTACCTCTGGAATAAACCCGCCTCTTTTACAGTAGGTTTTATCCTCAGTAGTTCTGGGATTCGGATCGTAATAATCTTCAACACTCCAATGAGTGGAAGGAACATCAGTAATACAGTCAATTTTGTTTACTATATTTTGCCAATATTCCCGCAAATTTCTGGCTTTAGGCAATAGAGAAGCCATCCCAACGATAGCTATAGGATTGTGTTGTAATTGTCTGTTAATTTTGTTGATTGACACTGATTTATCTGAATTCATTTTTTTTCCCTCAATAGACTTAATCACAGCCTGTTCACAATTATTGACAAGGCTCTCTAACTCCGCTAAGGCAGTATCAATTGAATAAGCAGACATAGGGCATAGTGAGTACTGTGGATTGTGTAGCTACAGTAATTTCTGTTGCCTACTAATAATCAAAAACTCTCGTTTTGTAAGCAGTTAGCACGCCTGAAAACCTGGCGAAAAAGTAATTACGAATTACGAATTACGAATTACGAATTCTGCCGATACGCGGCTTTGGCACACTGCGATCGCAAAAAATTGTTATCCAACGCTAGACTCTTGAAATTATGGCAATAAGTCGATGACGTTGTTAAAACTGGTAAAATAGTCTTGGAGTGTAATAGCTGCTTGACCAGTGAATTCAATCCATTTGTAATAGTAGAGATTTTGAGCAATGGTATCCCACTGGAACAATAAAAACTGAGGAGTAGCTAAAGGAACAGAAACGCTTTTTTTGCCTGAAACCGTTTGATTATCTAGCCTAACCACAGCAATATAGCTGTTATTAATGACAACGTTCTGTATCTTGATCAATGTCATAGCTAGTTTTAACGTCCAGGATAATATATTTTATGGGATTTCCCCCAGCAAAGTTGACAAGTTCGTTACAGAAAAGACACCACCTTTAATCCGAGTTTATGCAAGTTTAAAAAGTAATTAAACGATCATAAGGTGATGAACAAGCAGTTATGTTTAGTTATTTTTGATTTTAAAACTCTAATTAAATAACTAGTTTGCTTAACTGCTTTTAAGCATTGAATTAATAAAAACAATAACACACTTTACATAAACTAAATCATTCCTTTAAAGTTATTTTATAAATAAACCTCCACTATTGCTGATGTGACTTTTGAATAAAATTCAGCATCCCAGTATAATTTATGGCTATATAAATGTGTGAGATATTTTATTATCTACGGGTTAGCCAAAAATTTGTGCTGAATTAAGTTAACAATCCAAATCTGTTGTCTAGTAAGTAACAATTCTATTAATACATAGATAAATTGAATAACTATAAGTATGTTTTCTCAGAGAAACATCATAATTGAATCAAAGTTTTGGGTTATTTTTCAATATAAGTCAAGTTAAGACGCAAAGCGGTTATTTATAAACCAAATATTAATTTTTAGTATGTTGCTTGGTAAACATAATATAGGTTAAATGAGTCTTTACTAAAAAGTGAACCAAAGCAAAGCTCAGATTTTACATCCACCAACCAATCCGCTCTGTAATCAATTGCACGGCTAATAAGTAAGTGGGTGAAATTAAATATAAAACCTCACCCTGCCTCCGGCTTCCCTCTCCTTAATAAGGAGAGGGATTGAGGGTGAGGTTTGATCTTATATTTAATTACGCCTACCTACTTAGTAGAGGCAATTCATGAATTGCCCCTACTATGAATCGCTATAAGAATGTCTTATAGTACACAACCTTGCCAATAATAATCTGTTAGTAATATCAAATCTACTTAATAACTAACTATTTATTGGTATTCAATTGCTAGACAAGGAATTAGTGATGAGTAAATTATTCAGTCTCTAATCTGACTGTGATTAAAAGTTTTAGTGATAGAATCAGGACTTATGCAAAGTTAAATAGTTGACAAAAACCGATTTTCACGCCATACTTAATAACAAGTTTATCCAAACTTTGAGTTCATTTTTACTGGCGCTTCGTTGTTCTTGAGAGTTAAGTTTTCTGGTTAGCGCTATTGTATTTTACGCTACTGGATTATATGTCAAATTAGGATATAACTTAGGAAGCTTTGAAGTAAGACACCATTAATTTTCACGCCACAATAGTGAGTTTGGGCGGCAAAAGCGTACAACAATTCATATAAAACCAATTTAGACCCATCCACTTTATTAAGATAGAAACCCTAGAGGAAAAGCCCTCTTGGTAATTTGCCGATGAGTCTATATCTAAGCGACTAAATATAACCAGGCTATCCCCTAGAAAACAGAATTGGAATGAAAAGATGGCAGTAAATAAAGAAAGCCGATTATTCACAAAACCCGTAGGGCGATCGCAAGTAATTTTAGCAGCTTCTCTGACTTTAGCGGCCGGATTAATAGCTTTTTATAGTTTGGTACCATTTTGGTCTAAACCTAAAGTTGTGACACCAGCAGCAAATCCGCCAAAAGCTGTCACCCCTGCGAAAGTTGCTGTAACAGCCTTGGGACGTTTGCAGCCAGAAGGTGAAGTTACTTCTTTGACTGCTCCTGCTTCTAATAACGGGGTGCGAGTAGAAAGATTGTTGGTAAAAGAAGGTGATGCAGTTAAAGCAGGGCAATTATTGGCGTATCTAGAAAATTATGGTCGTTCTAAAACCGCATTGCAACAGGCTTTAGACCAACTGCAAGTTGCTAAAGCTAAATTAGCGCAGGTTAAATCTGGAGCTAAAACCGGAGATATCGATGCTCAAAAGGCAGCGATCGCCCGTTTAGAGCCACAATATAAAGGAGACGTTGCTACACAACAGGCAACAATCGACCGCATCCAGGCGGAAGTAGACAATGCTCAAGCTGAGAACAATCGCTATCAGCAATTATATAAACAAGGTGCGATCGCGGCTTCTGTAGCAGATACCAAAGCTTTGCAACTAAAGACTACACAACAGCAGCTAACAGAAGCCCAAGCCACTCTCAAGCGCACTCAAGACACATTCCAAGAACAACGCAAGCAAGCACAAGCGCAACTCACCAGTATTAGCGAAGTGCGTAGTGTAGATGTTCAGGTAGCACAAAGCGAAGTCAACAGTGCAACAACTTCTGTTCAACAAGCAAAAGCCGACTTGGATTTAAGTTACATCAAATCTCCCATAAATGGCAAAATTTTAAAAATTCACGCCAAAACCGGAGAAGTAATCAGCAGCAGCAGAGGATTTGCTGAAATAGGTAAGACATCTCAAATGTATGTGATTGCAGAGGTGTATCAAACCGATGTTCAAAAAGTGCGTGTAGGACAAAAAGCCACAATTAGCAGCACTGCATTTACTGGAACAATAAAAGGAAGTGTAAAAGAGATTGGTTGGCAAGTTGACAAGCAAAGCATATTCAGCCTCAACCCTGGCTCAGATACAGACCGCAGAATAATTGAGGTAAAAATCTCTATCGATAATCCCGCAGATAGTGAAAAGGTAGCTCGTTTAACTAACTTACAGGTAGATGTAGCCATTCATATTTAGTCAATTGAGCATTGGGCATGGGGCATTAGTTATTAGCCATTCACAAATGACAAATGACAAATGACAAATGACAAATGACAAATAACAAATAAATCCATGATTTTCAAAATTCCTTTAGGATGGCTACAGCTAGCGCAGCAAAAAGTTCGTTTACTAGTAGCTGTAGCTGGGATTGGTTTTATTGTGCTGCTAATGTTTGTGCAACTTGGTTTTCAAGATGCTCTCTATTCAAGTGCCACCGCAGTACATCAGAATCTCAAAGGAGATTTATTTTTAGTTAGTTCTCAATATAAATCTTTGACCTCAAATCAAAGTTTTTCGCGGACTCGTTTGTACCAATCTCTGGGGTTTGATGGCGTAGAGTCAGTTAGCCCCATGTATTTGCAATTTGCAAAACTAAAAAATCCGGCAACTGGTGAGAAATATTCAATATACGTTATTGGTTTCGATCCCGGTAGACCTGTGATGAACATCCCAGAAGTTGAGAAAAATTTAGATAAACTGAAAATTCCCGATGTCGTGCTTTTTGACCGGAGTTCTCGCCCAGAGTTTGGCCCAATAGCTACAAAATTTGATGCAGGAGATACTGCACAGACAATTGAAATATTTCCCTTCAATTCATTAGTTGGCTATAGAGTTAGAATTGGTGGCTTATTCAGCTTAGGTCCTTCCTTTGGGGTAGACGGAAACTTGCTTGTTAGTGACTCAACTTTTCTGAGGATAAATCCCAATAGTCGTCCGGCAGATATGATAGATATCGGTTTGATTTCCCTCAAACCTGGTACTAATGCAGAAACAGTACTAAAAAATTTGCAAGCAAGTTTGCCTAATGATGTCCAAGTTTTTACACGCCAAGGCTTTATTGATTTTGAGAAAAAATATTGGGCTGTCAGAACACCTATTGGTTTTATACTTAACTTGATGTTGACAATGGCTGCGGTTGTTGGTGTGGTAATTGTTTATCAAATCCTTTACAGCAATATTGCTACGCAGTTCGTTGCTTATGCCACTTTAAAAGCTATAGGTTATGCCAATAGATATTTATTAAATGTGGTATTTCAGCAAGCTTTAATTTTGGCAATTTTAGGTTATATTCCAGGATTTATTACTTCTATTTTGGTATATAGTTTTGCAGCAGAAGCAACTAAATTACCAATATTGATGACCATTAATAATGCAGTCCTTGTCTTAAGTTCAACAGTTTTGATGTGTATAGCATCAGGAGCGCTTGCTATCAACAAACTCCGCTCCGCAGATCCGGGAGATATTTTCTAGTTATTCCTAGCAGCAAAATAATTTAATTATTTTGCTCTGATATAGGCTCATAACTAAGCATTGGTGCAGACTCTCCACAGAAAATAGCTCTTTATACCCATTTTAGATTTTAGATTAAAAGTCTTTACCAAAATTCCAATCCGGTATAATTTTGAAATCTTTTATCTAACAATTCAAATTCACATATTTAACAATCAGCCTGAATTTATGAACCTCAAAAACAAAACTCTCCTAATTACTGGGATTGATCAACTTGTCGGTTTGCGTACAGCCGAGTTAGCTATAGCGCAAGGAATGAATGTTCGTGGACTGCAAAGTTCTAAAGAACAGAACAAACAATTACAGAATTTAGGTGTTGAAGTAATTATTGGTAGTATCACCGATTCTGCTATTGCTCAAAAAGCTTGCCAGGGAGTAGATATTGTTTTACATACAGAGCAAATTGCCGAAGAAGCTGGCGCAATTAATCATTTTCGTGATGTGAATGTTGGCGGTACTGTCAACATAGCTAAAGCCGCCAAACAGGCTGGTGTCAAAACATTTGTGCATCTATCCAGTGTGATGGTTTACGGTTTCAACTATCCTAATGGTATTACAGAATCCGGGCCACTCTCTGGCGAAAATAATCCATACTGTCAAACGAAAATAGAAGCTGAAAAAGCACTCTTAGAACTCAATAATTCTCCAGATTTTGGCATCATCATTATTCGAGCCGGAGATGTTTACGGGCCAGGAAGTATTCCCTGGATAGTCAGACCAATTCTGATGATGCGTCAAAAGTTATTTGCCTATGCCAACGAAGGTAAAGGAGTAATCAATCATGTATATATAGATAACTTGATTGATGGCATCTTTCTGGCGATAGAAAAAGAAACCTCCGGTGAAATATTTAATATCACCGACGGACAAGAAACTTCGTGGAAAGACTATTTTATGCGTTTAGCAGCCATCGAAGGTTTATCTGCACCCCTTTCATTACCGAAAGATGAAATCAAGTTATTTCTAAAGCTACGCGTTCAAGGACAAAAACTTTTTCGCAAAAAAGTTGATATTTTACCAGAGTCTATAGATTTTATGACTCGTCCCTATGCTTGTTCTATTGCCAAAGCACAAAGCATGTTAAATTATAAACCAACAATTGACCTAGAATCAGGAATGCAGCTAACACATGAATGGCTGAAAAAAACAGATATTCAAAGTTTGATAAAATAGTCTTTTGAAAGTCGGGAGTAGGGAAAATAGAAGAATTACAATAATAGGTTGGGTTCAGGAACGTAGCAAGATCCCCGCAGGCTTTGTTGGGTTTCGCTATAGCTCAACCCAACCTACTGGATTCTGGATTCTTACATTGCATCTACCTAACAATTATCTGCAATTAAGCATCAAATAATCCACAAGTTTTTAGAATACTTGTTTTCTATGAGTAGCAATCAGCCACGATTGAGCATCGGATTACCTGTATACAATGGTGAAAAATTTATCAAAGAAGCCATAGATTCACTCTTGGCTCAGACATTTGAAGATTTTGAGCTAATTATTTCAGATAATGCATCTACAGATAAAACTGAAGAAATCTGTAGAGCTTATGCCGAGCAAGACCAACGTATTTGTTACTACCGCAATGACACGAATATTGGTTGCGCCCGTAACTTCAATCAAGTTTTTGAATTGTCTTCGGGTGAGTACTTTAAGTGGGCAGCCTATGATGATCTACATGCTCCAGATTTTATCAATAAGTGTGTTGAGGTGCTTGACCAAGATCCTACTATAATCTTGTGTCACTCTCAGACATATTTCATTGATGAAAAGGGGAGTTTTCTCCAAAACTATGATATCAAACTCAAGGCAGATGCACTAAAAGCACACGAGCGGTTTCACGAATTGCTGACCAAGCATTTATGTTATCAATGTTATGGTGTCATTCGCGCCAGCGCCCTGAGAATGACACCGCCTATGGGTGGTTATGGTAATTCAGATGGAATTTTCTTGTTAAGACTTGGTATTCTCGGTAGGTTTTATGAAATTCCTGAATACCTATTTTTTGCCAGAAGCCATCCGCAACAATCAATGAGTATGTATTTCCCTAATTATTTGTTGTTTACTAACAACACAAAACAACACTCATTGAGTATGCTGCCTGATTTTTATGCCTATGCAGTGTGGTTTGATTCAGCCAATAAAGGACAAATTTTATTGCCACATTGGCGAATATTCTGGGAGTATCTACTCTCTATATGGCGTAGTCCCTTGAGTCTGTATGAGCGGCTGTGTTGTCATATAAGTTTACATCAGCAGTTAAAAGGGACAGAATATCTTTTACTGAAAGATTTGCTAATGGTGGTGCAAAAACTTTGGAAAGGTTGGCAAGCAGCATCAATTAAAAAACAGCAAGTCACACCTTGAAGGAATCAGTTTATAAAATAAGCTGGCAAATACAGCTTTTTGTCAACCCACGAATCACCTATTATTCGCTACAAAACTATGTTGAAACTATCTCAAGTTTGTCATGTTTTGCTTGCTACTTTAGTGAGCATCAGCTTTGCTAAAACAGTGAATGCAGAGCCAACTGCAACACTAAATGTTGTGGTAAATGGAATACATCACCAAAAAGGTGAGATTTGCTTCAGAGTTTACGCAAGTGAACAAGGATTTCCGATGAGTAATTCTAGTGGATCTCAAAGTGGCTGCGCTAAGATTACTGGCAATTCTGTAAAAAAACAATTTTCAGGTTTGAAGCCTGGAACTTATGCTGTCGCCGTAGTTGACGATCAAAATGGCGATCGCAAACTCAATAAAGACTTTTTCGGTATTCCCAAAGAAGGTTTTGGGATTTCCAAAAACCCAACTGTGTCTATACAAACAGGTTCGCCAAAGTTTCGTGATGCCAGCTTTGTTGTAAACAAAAACACAACTGTCAATATCATCATGAAATATTCGCTGGATTCATAAAGGGAATAGGGAGCAAGAATTTTAGATTTTGGATTTGGGATTTTAGATTGAAATTTAATCCAAAATTTAAAATCCAAAATCCAAAATTGAATTGCCCCATGTCCAATTATTCAGAATTACGGTTTAGATCAGACCTACACATAAACAAGCCGATATTCTAACGGAGACTAAAAATTTAATGGAAGATTTGGCGATATTTCTGTCTAAGTCTTTGATGGGTTGGTTGGTTATTCAGGTGTGTTTTACGCTTGTCTTTATATGGTATCTGCGCTCATCTAAAAAAAAATTATTACCAGATGATCAGTTACCCAAAACAGCAGTGATTCTTTGCCTACGCGGAGCCGATCCGTTTTTGCCTAGATGTTTGCGATCGCTCCTAAATCAAAACTATCCCCAGTATGATTTAAAATTGATCATTGATAGTCACGAAGATCCCGCTTGGAAAATTGCTAGTGAAACCATCACAGAGCAAGAAGCGACCAACGTTCAAATCAGCCCTTTGAGAATAGTACGCAACAATTGTAGCCTCAAATGCAGTTCTTTAATCCAAGCTGTCGGTGAGTTGGATGATTCCTACAAAGTAGTTGCTTTAGTAGATGCTGACACCATAGTGCATGTAAATTGGCTGCGAGAATTAGTTAGTCCTTTGGAGGATGCGAAAGTAGGGGCAACAACAGGTCATCGCTGGTATGTACCTACAGGTAAGTATTGGGGATCGTTAGTGCGCTACGCCGGCAATGTATCCACAGTTGTGCAAATGTTTATCTTCCAAATCCCTTGGGGTGGGACTTTGGCTATGAAAACAGAAGTACTTCGCCAAACAGAACTGCTAGATAAGTGGGGACAAGCTTTAGGCGAAGATTTTATGATGCACGACATCCTGAAAAAACAGGGGTTGAAGGTAAAGTTTGTGCCTTCGCTGCTGATAGTAAATCGGGAAGAGACTAATTTATTCAACTTAATAGATTATCTCAAGCGCCTCATCCTTTATTCTCGACTCTATCACCCACGTTGGTTAGCTCTTGTTAGTGAAGCTGTTTCTAGCATTTTGTTTCCTACTACAGTCATCATTTTAGTTCTTGAATCGTTGTTAGAGGCAAAATGGGAAGCTGCGGCTCTCTTGTTAGGCTGCTATGGAGTCTATACTGTAGGGTTACTCTTGATAATGCTTGTATTGGAATTAGAGATACAGCGAGTGGTTCGCTCTAATGACCAGGCGATGGCAAAATTATCAGCTGCTACAATCATCAAAATGTTGATTGCGATTCCTTTAACACAGTGGGTTTATGGGTTAGCGATGCTATCATCCCTGTGGGTTTCAACAGTTACTTGGCGCGGTGTTTCCTATCGGGTTCAAGGGCCCTGGAATGTCCGGCTAGTCGAATATCGCCCTTATCAATGGTTAGATCAGCCTATTGATAGCAAGGTTTCTCTTTGAAATAAATCGCTAAATATGAACTAGGGCATGAAAGTTATTACACTAAACATTCCCTAGTCTTCAAATTATATAATCTTATATTTAGTAGAACTGAATTAGCTATAACCTTTGTCAAAATACACATTTTTGCTTGTTAATTACCAGGATGTATTTGCATTAATGGCAAGGGTTTAGCCAAATATATTAAGAGGAATTTTGACTTAGTAATTTTGGAGGTTTTGATAGTTTCTAATTCTGGTTTATAAACATCCTCTTGACAATCGAAAACTTCGGCTAATTGAAAATGCGTAAATACTTAGTCTAAGTGTATTAATGAGAATTACTGAGCCAAATAATCAGGATTTTCATAAAATATTTACTGCGTCAACCCTAAATTAAAAACCAGCATTCTCGTAAAATATCTCCCTTTTTTATGACTAAAAAACCACTTCGTATTGCACTGTTTACAGGATTATATGCTCCTTTCCTAACTGGAGTTTCCGTTGCAGTACACCAACGGGTTCATTGGTTGCTAGAGCAGGGACATGAGGTTTTTCTAATCCATCCGCAAATCAACGATCGCTACCCCAAAAATGTTGGCGATCGCCCCATGCCAGGTTTAAATGAAATTCAGTCTTTTCCCAATTTCTCTGCTTACGCATTTCCCACACAACCACTGATATTCTACAAGTCTCTTCCTCAACCATTGCACTATCGACATTGGAGCGATACCAAGTTGTTGGAGAAATTCAAACCTGACATTATAGTGGTTGAAGAAGCCGCGCAAATGAGAGGATTATACTCATTTTTCTTGCAAGGTTATGGTCGCGCAATCGGCACTGAATACGCAAAACGAACAGGCACACCAATAATATCACTCTTCCATACAGATATCGTTGCGTATATCAGATATTATTTTGGAGATCAGTTCTTCAGGTTAGTTCGCCCCATCATTCCCGCTTTAGTCAAGCAATTTAGTGAGTTTTATGACTTCAATTACTTTTGTTCTCAAGAACAACTTACTAAATACAAAAAACTGAAATGTCAACGCGCGGAATACGTTCCTTATCAAGGCATCGATTGCGAAAGATTTCACCCGCGAAACATTTGTTACAACCCTATTCCTAACGACAACCGACCAACTCTCTTGTTTGTCGGACGCATCACCCCCGAAAAGAATGTCAACCAACTGCTTGATATATTTCCACTTATCGCTGCCAAAATCCCTGATGTCCATCTGGTGATTATTGGTAGTGGCCCGCTAGATGAGGAAATTCGTCAGCGTGCCCAAAAATTTGGATCGGGTATTACTGTATGGGGTGAGTCTCACGGCACAGAACTTTTGGGTTGGTTTGCCAGAGCGGATGTCTTTGTCAATCCCTCCGTTACCGAAAACTTCTGCACTACAAACAACGAGGCGTTAGCGTCTGGAACACCTGTTGTTGCTGTTGTTGTTCCACCCTTAATCTCAGAACAGGTATTTCCTGGTCGTAACGGCTTTCTTGCCCAACCCAACAACCCCACAGACTTTGCCCAAATGGTGATTGCGATTCTAGAAAATCCCGAATTGAAAGCAGATATGACTCGGAACGCTCGCCCCTCCATACTCGACTTTGATTGGTCAGCATGTATGCAAAAATTTGAAGAGAAACTTTACCAAATCGTTGAAGGATCACACAAGGTGGTAGGTACAGGGAGTATAAGACGATAACGTTGAAGGAGGCAGGGAGAGGTGCATCGAACTCACGTTGATTAGCGATCGCAGGCTGCATAATATCTAGGACTTACGCACTGTACAAATTGATTATCTTGTGTATTAACGAAAATACGTCGTTTCAGGCTTTGAATAATCATCCTTTGATAAATAGCGATCGCCTAAACAGTATCCAAAAATCAAGGTTTAAAGCGTGAAATCCATACCCCATATTTAGTTTTTCCTGTCAATGCGTAAGTCCTAATATCATGTCCGTGTAATTCGCACTAGCTCCCCTTAATCCCCTCCTCGCTTGCGGGGAGGGGAGACAAAGCATAGCTTTGGCGGGGTGGGGTTCTTCCGGTTTAATAAGCAATCAAGCGAACATCAAAGAAGCCTGCTTATGCAGGCTTTGTTTAGATAGCCCCAGATTAAAGCTCTGTGGGCACTTTCATATTTTTGCAGGAGATTGAATAACTAATTTCAATCAACTGCGCTCTTCATTGCATTACCTGCGTCTTCAGCTGTGCGCTGAACATTTTTAGCAGCATCCTCAGCCCCGCGCTGAACATTCTTTGTCACGCCTTCGGCAGCATTCTGGGTATTACCCTTAATATTTTCAATTCCACGCTGAGTTCCTTTAACAACACCTTTGCGAGTTTCTTCAGCTGAACTGCCGATATCTTCACCCAGGTTCTTCACTCTTTCACCCAAGGGTGTACCTTGTTTGTAATTTCGACCATATTGTTCTGGGCTGTCAATTCCCTTCTGGTCAATATTTTTTTGAGAATTTTTTGCCAGCGCATCAGCTCTGTCATTAGCTGCCTTTTCATCTAATTTTGCTCTAGGATCTACATCACTAAAGTTATTCATCCCACCCTCAGGAGAAGAGAGAGGATAATTTTGTGTGGGATCATATCGTTTGGTATAAGCTGGTTGATCATCAGACTGTGGTGGTTGTGTTGCTACTCCTGGATCACCACAAGCTTGTGTCAGAAATAAGAATATTCCTGCAAAAAAAACAGTTAAAACTTTCAAGGGACGAATGCTTTTGAGCCAATTCATTGCTTTTTTCATACTTCTACTCCTTGCATTTTTGTGACTAACTTAAACTTCAACCAAGACGGCATTTGGAATTAATTTTACATCCAAGGCGTTCAGAAAAAATAAGAGTTTTACCTGCCTACTGCTGGATTTTTTTGTAATTCAGGTCTAGCAGCAGCTTCATCTGCCTTATCTTTCAAAAAGCCGGAAGCTTTTTCAAAATTCTCTTTTACAGTCTCAATCCTATCTTGAATCCGATCTCCTACGTTTGGTTCATTCTGAATCAAACCACCTGGTTCAGCTTGTCGGAAGTCCTTATCTGTGATAATAGGTAGTTCTGCTTCTTTCTTGACTCGACCTGCTGGTGTCTCAGCACCAGGATAAAGTATCTCAGATTCTCTATTTGTAGCAATCAACAATTGCGAACTTGGTTGTAAGCTAGCTTGGTCGCGTCCCTTATTGGCTTTTGGGTTTGTTATTTTCGGATCGGTAGACAATCTGTTGTTGGTATAGTTGTCTCCACCATTCTTATAAGGATTGTTTGCTCCACCAGCTTGTACAGCAGGATTTTGTGGATTTGCACCTTGAGCATTTGCCCCAGTACAAGCAGTGCTAACTATCAACAATAGTCCAGCTAAAAAGATAGTTACTATCTGGCGCAATCTTATTTTTTTCAAGAATAGTCTCACAGCGTTCACGTAGTCCTCCTTACCAAAATATTAATAAGTTAAGAGTTTGCTGAATCTTTGGAGTGGTCAGCAAGTTATTGTGCTTGTTTTGGTTCGCTCATTCGATAACCTTTTTTAAGGATATGAATAATAAAATGCACTTGACCTCTAGCGCAGGCTACATTTTAATTGCTAAAAAAATAATGTTTTTATCTAACTCTAGAGAGATATAAAATAAAGTAATATAGGTTTCTAAAAAGAACTACATCAACCTGTTTGATACTTCAAAAGCTTTGAATAGGTCGTTAATATACTGTAATAATTGAGGCATTGGCCCCTTGTTGCTCTAACCGTTAAATTACTAAATTCATGAAGCAATTTTTACGTTGGATAATTTTGGGCGGAACGCTGTTTTTTTTAGCGAAAGCTCTGAAGGATAATTGGATTGGAGTGACTGCTATCCGCATTGATGGGCTAGGATGGGCAATTATAGCGATCGCTACAGGCGTCACTTTACTAGCACATACTTGGGCAGGCTGGATCTGGACTTGGATTCTGCAAGACTTAAATCAACCTGTATCTCCTCCCCAGTTCATCCAAGTTTACCTAAAAACGAACATAGCAAAGTATTTACCAGGTAATATCTGGCATTACTACGGGCGAATTGTCGCCGCCAAAAATGCCAATGTTTCTGCTGGTGCAGCCACCTTAAGCGTTTTGCTAGAACCCCTACTCATGCTAACGGCTGCTTTAATTATCATTGTTTTATGCAGTAGCCAATTTGCAGCAGCTAATAGTACTTTTGTTCTGCAAATACTACAATTACTGAGTTTAGCTATAGTTCTTTGTGCGATTCATCCTTGGTTTTTAAACCCAGTTATTCGCTTTTTGTACAAATTGAAAGCAAAAAAGTCTGCTGTCACCACTGAACCAACTGTTCCCTTCAGTCTTAAAAGCTATCCTCTACGAGCTTTGTTAGGAGAATTGGGCTTTATGATACTACGCGCTACTGGGTTTATATTAACTATGTTCGCCTTGGGTTCGTTGAATGTGAATCAAATTCCTTTGTTATTAGGAGCTTTTAGCGGCGCTTGGTTGTTGGGGCTTGTTGTTCCGGGTGCGCCTGGTGGGTTAGGTGTGTTTGAAGCGACTGCGTATGAACTTTTACGACACCACTTTCCATCTGCCCTAGTATTTAGTGCGATCGCTCTATATCGCCTCATTAGTATTCTAGCTGAAACTGCGGGTGCTGCTTTGGCTTGGCTAGACGAACGCCTTGCTAAATCATGAATCAGATGACACTCTCTTTTGTCTATCCACCTTCATCTGTGAAAACACCCGATAAGCATCCAGATTTAATTGCGGATTACTGCTTTCGTCTTCTTCCATCTTAATCAAGTTGTATTCTACATTTTCTGCGTAAATTGCAAACGTTATATTAAAAATTTCCATAAAATTGATTACCCACTTGCACTCATCTTCAGGATATTTTTCGTAATAACTAATCAGATGAGCAATTTTAATCTCTAAATGCCTACGGGAATTTCGAGAAATCAAAATAGTCTTTAAGAGTATAATCACTAACGTTAAAGAGTGACCTTGGGTAAGCAATAATATAAATAATAACGAAGGTTCTTTCCCATTTTCTGTTGTAAAACAATCAATCACTCGATTACAGGCTCTCAAAAATAATTCTTTAGTGATAATTTCTTGATTATAATCTTTCTTCCATAAAGATAAAATTTCTGCAAACTGCTGCCGCAAAGTTTTAACTAATTCTTGATTATCTACAGAAAAAAATAGATATTTTTCTATACTTGATTTAAATTGTTCAAGGGTTTGCCCTTGAGTTTGCTTGATAAATATATTGGCAATATTCTCATGGCTAAACGCACCCTTTTTTAAAACAATTGCTTTTATTAAACGCAGAGCATTATCTCCCAAAACACTGGGATTTTTATAGCGTGTTGTGCTTGAGACGGCAGATTGAGAACGAGCAATATACATTGCCAGTTCAAACTTAAATTTGTCTTTTATCTGTTTATAAAGCTTTCTAGCAGCCTCTTGTTGCTCTCTTGGATTATTCTCATTAACAGATTGAGCAACTAATAAATAGGAAGTGTAGCGATTAGTCCAATGACCTTTTGATAATTCGTCATGTTTAACAGCGAATAGTTTTATTTCTTGATAATCTTTGCTGTTTATAAAATTCTCTAGCCAGCTTTTACAGATATTTATAGCTGGAAAATTATTGGCTTTTACTTTTAAGTTTTTAATATCAAATAACTTAACTAATTTTTGGATATATTTATCTTTTCTACTAGTTTTCCAAGTATTAATTAATATATATATACATCGCTTTATTGTATTACAGAAATCCTGTTCTTTATCATTTAAAAAAATCTTGTATATCTGAGGTATAGAATGATAATATTGTAAATCAAGACCATCTATAAATACAGCTTGGAATTCGCGTAAAACGTCATCTGGCGACATTGTATTGACAATTTTTATGAAGAAGGTATAAACCTCTTCTTGGGCAATTTGCACATTTAACTGTCTACGCTTAGACGTAATAAAATGGGGATATTCCTGACTAATTGATAAACTATTAGCGGTCATTTCAGTTATCAGGATAAAAAGGTTTCATGTTCATATTATTACCAGCTTAACCTTGGTGAACAGTAGCATCAATCTATTCTTGAGAGATTTAGTAATCTTTTTACACAAATTTGATAAACTTCGGCTATAGATAAAGGATTAACGATACATTGTTTAATTCTTTATCAAATGCTCCAGTGGAATTGCTTACTCTTATAGCGATCTATACATTATGCCAAAAGACCCCTATAGCTTGTATAGGAGTCTTTTCGGATATCAAATGGGGGTGGAGGGACTTGAACCCACACGACCTATTACGGTCAACGGATTTTCATTCTCCCGCAGTTTTCACTGCTACCTGACAGCTTTAGCAAAATCAGGTTTTAAGAATTGGACTCTCCCTTTACCCTCGGCTTAACGTTAGGGTAGCTCCCGTCGGGTCTCTGCACCTTCCCTCAATTTTGGATTTTGGATTGAAGACTAATCGTAAATCTAAAATCGCAAATCTAAAATTTCTGGGCTTGGCTCAGGATTGCCATGTCTGTAACCAGATTTAGGTTTCCCTGAGTTTGAGAGCTTCCACTTGAGGGATTTCTCCTTCAAGGCTCAGTTATCTAAGTCCGTAGCGTCTACCATTCCGCCACACCCCCGCAGGTGTTTTGCAACTAGTATAACTAGTTATTCTTTAGAGGCAGTAAATACCTCCTCATATATTCCACCATCAATTGTGTCTTTTGTCCAACTAGATTAAAAATATTTTTTCCAGATTGTAGCGATCGCTTTCTAGAGTTGCAAGTTTTCCTTGTTTCCTCGTAATCAATCTGGATGAGTTTTTCATCTTGTCTAACTAGAGCATTTTTTGTTGGCAGACTTACTATCGTAGCATAATAGTACCTATTGTCAATCAATCTGGACATAAAGGAGGAATTCTGGGGTAGTTATGTTGAAAGGGTCATGACTATAGTTTCCTCAGTTTCGCTCTTCAGCCTATGATGGAAAACAGATGCTTAAGACTTGAAAGTTTATGATTGTCGCCCTGCTGTATCTGATTTTGGCTGGAGCTTACCTTCTGGTAATCCCAATTGCTATTTTGCTGTACCTGAAGCAGCGTTGGTATGTAGCTACCTCCATCGAGCGTACCTTTATGTACTTTTTGGTGTTCTTCTTCTTTCCGGGTTTGTTGGTTCTATCGCCGTTTCTAAATTTTCGACCCCAACGGCGACAAATTGAAGTTTAAATAAATTGGTAGGTCATAACTCTCATGCGACGGATTGACGCTATTGGAATTGGCTTGGGCGTTTTTATTGCTGGCGGCTTGGCTTATATAGGATTGCAGCTAGTCGGTTTGGATAATCAGCAAGCTGGTATATGGAGCCAAGTCTTACTAGTCAGTGGGTTACTTGGCTGGTTAGCCACCTATTTTTTCCGGGCGGTGGGAGAAAAAATGACCTACCACCAACAACGGGAACAGTATGAGCAAGACTTTCTGCAAAAGCGGTTAGATGAGCTTACTCCCGAAGAACTAGCACGAATTCAAGCCCAAATAGAACAAGAAGAACAATCTCAGGTGTAAAGTTATCATTGGTCGTTTGTCGTTTGTTCTGACTTTTCACGGTATCTGGAAAACCTCTCTCTAAATCTCTCTCCTAAGAGGAGAGAGATTTAGAATTTTCCCCCTTCCCGCGTCGGGAAGGGGGTTAGGTGTTTCGTGGCTTTTCCACATAACGTGAAAAGTCAGGTCGTTTGTTGAGTTACAAACGACCAACGACCAATACCGCAACGCAAAAGTCAAAAGTCAAAAGTCAAAAGAGTTGTATTCCAAGCTTTTGCACCATTTGAAATGGTATGTTTATTTACGCCGTGCTGTACTAGTGACTAATGACTGCGATTTCTGATTGCTTTAAAACCCTTGGGCAAAATGGTGAGTGCGCTCTAATTCCGTTTATTACTGCTGGCGATCCAGATTTAGAAACAACAGCAAAAGCTTTGCAGGTTCTAGATCGTAGTGGAGCCGACATTATAGAACTGGGTATACCCTATTCCGATCCTTTGGCCGATGGGCCAGTAATTCAAGCTGCTGCTACCCGCGCCTTGCAAAGGGGTACGAAATTAGAGCAGGTGCTAGAAATGTTGCAAGGGATTACTCCCAAATTGCGATCGCCTATTATCCTATTTACTTACTACAACCCAATTCTGCACCGGGGAATTGAAAAATTCCTCTCTTCAGTTGCTGCTGCTGGGGTAGCGGGATTAGTGGTACCAGATTTGCCCTTGGAAGAAGCAGCAGGCTTGCTCAAACCAGCTAGTGAGATGGGAATTGACGTAATCTTGTTAGTAGCGCCCACCAGTTCTGCCCAACGCATAGAAGCGATCGCTCATTCTTCCCAAGGATTTATTTATTTAGTCAGCGTCACAGGGGTAACAGGGGTGCGATCGCAACTAGAAAACCGCGTGTCCGATTTACTCCAACAAATTCGTAGTGTTACTGATAAACCCATCGCTGTAGGCTTTGGCATTTCCGAAGCTGCACAAGCCCGTCAGGTAAGAGAATGGGGCGCAGATGGTGCGATCGTGGGTAGCGCTTTTGTGAAACGGTTAGCAGAAGGTACTCCAGAGCAAGGACTAAATGCGATCGCCGAATTTTGCCAAAGTCTCAAGGCTGCCATCAAGACCACCAGCAGCACAAATACTCCTCTTGATTAGATGGGGAAAGTAGATTAAAAAAGTATAACAGCGCAGTTTTTCTATGCTTGTTTAGTAGACAATTTGACCGTTATGGTTTTGAATATTAACATCAGATATCATGATGTAAAAAAACTAGCTAATCCGGTCGCTTATAGTTCGAGTATTATGTGAAGTCAAGTAGGCATAATTTATGAGTGTGAGAGTGAGTCAGTCACAAATAGTTACAATTAGGTCGCAATTGAGGAGCAAAGGCGATGAGTGAGAGTATGGCGTTTATCGGTGGGGTTGCTGTAGCTGGGCTGGCGGCTCTGGTATTGCTCAAAGGAACAAATACCCCCCTACAGCCTAACTTTGCTGTTGCTCCGCAAATGCCAGGGACTTTAGTAGCGCCGGGAATGCAGCCACAAATGTATCCTTATGGGCCTTATGGGCAACCAATGTATCCCGGTCAGGTTCAGCCACCGATTGCTCCCAATACTGACCAGCGTCTGGAGATGGAGAAGCTGAACACGCAAATGCAGTTGGAGCGTTTAAAAAACGACAATGAACAGCTGAAGTTGCAAAATCAACAGCTCCAAGGTCAAGTTCAAAATTTCAACACTCAGCAGCAGTGGCAACAAGCCCAGCAGTATAACCAACAAAAAGTAACAGCACTCCAGCCGCAAAATCCTTCTTGGTTGTCTTCACCCATGCTTTGGGCTGTGGGAGGCGCAACTCTCACTATTGGTGGTGGTGTTGTCGTCGCTGGGGTATTGGCTTTGTTCTCACCACGGCAGCGTCCAGCCCGTACTGTACAAGTGATTCACCCTTACCAAGGAAATACACCGCCCTTGGTTCCAGTCCGTCGCGCTGAGTTTCTGCCTGCTTCGCGGATGGAAGCAAGACGAGTTGAAGCCCCAGAATACGACGAAATGCACTAATAGGGAAATATTTGTTAGTAGAAATAGCAACTACTACAATTATGAGTAAGTGTAAGTAAAAAATGTTGGACAAAAGCATTTAGGTGAAAAATATACACGTTAGCACTGTTAAATTCTCACCTAGATGCTTTGCTTTTACGTAAATTATTAATCATTTAAAAACAGTCCTTTGAAGTCTAGAGGGATTAGAAGAATTGTCAATCTTAAAGCTGGGATGAATTTTTTGAGAAATTTTTATGCTTCGCATGAAGAATAGATAGAAGTGTTGTAAAAGTTACTAATATATCGATGGAAATCTACGTTAGTAACAATACTTAGTTTGTATGAAAAGATTATATCTGGCTGCTGCCACAGCAGCAATTCTTGCTTTGTTAAGCCTTGACACGCAACAGGCAAAGGCTATTACAGTTTTCACTTCACGTACTGATTGGAACACTGCTGTATCAGGAAGTGACACATTCAGTGAAGATTTTGAAAGTTTTACTTCTGATACAGAATTCCGAACCACCCCTGTTGACGTTGGAGAGTTCACACTCCTTCAAGTAGGAAATGATCGTGCATTCCGCAACTTGATTGAAGTGTCACCTTTCGAGTACGACGACAATAATGGTACAAATCATGCTTCAGTATTCACTAATTTTAGGGCTACCAAAGTAGACTTAACTTTAAATACTCCAGTTTTTGGATGGGGAGCAGATTTCTTTGATGCAAATGATGGAGAAGGACTGAATTTAGACCTTGTGTTGGATATAGGTGGAGTTTTAGACACCATTCCGGTAACACTCAACAATGGCTTCTTTGGACTTGTCACTAATTCTGTAGAAGATATTCGTAAAGTGACTTTCATCTCACGAACTGACGATTTAGGAGAAGGAGGAGAAGGTTTCGGATTGGACAACGTGACTGGGGCTATATCTAAGGAACGAACCATACCTGAACCTGCTTCTGAATTAGGTTTATTAGCGTTTGGCGCTTTAGGTGTCGGTTCACTAGTGAAGCGCAAACAGCAGTACAAAGTCAGAATGAAAGTGTAAACTAACAACATTAGTATAGCTTCCACAGCTTCTCTCTCTTCGTGTCTATTGGTAATAAATAAAGGTAATAAAATTATCTATTATTCATTATCAATAGATGCTTAACAGGATGTTTAATCAATCTTGATATTACAAACCTTCTTTCGGAGTTTCTGTAGCATTAGGACTCTCTGTAGTAACAGGTTGGTTAGGATTAAGAAGTTTATCTTGGGTAGTCTTATGATTACCTTGATTTCCTAATTTAGTTAGTGCCTGTTTTGCTAGATTCTCTGCTGCTTGTTTAAATAATGGTTCTATTCTGTTTCGCCAATATTTAGTATTGGGCAACTTTTCTGGATGGTTTCTATAATCTAAAACTTTATCCCATTTACCATCATCTATTGCTTTATTGATTTCATTAGATAACGCCTCTGCCTTAGCCCAATCTTCCTGCCACTGGGCAATCATTTTGCCCGTTTCTTGGATACCAGAAGCAGCATTTGCCGGAACCGATTTTAAAAGTGCGATCGCTCTAACTATATCTCCTGATTCATATTTCTGTCTTGCTTGTTCTATAATATTGGCACTATTATCAGCAGGCTGCGATCGCTCTGTTTTGCCAGCATCGTCAGTTGACCCCTTCAACTTTTCTGGTAATGGAGTTGCGACATCCCTAGATTTTGCTTTTGCCTTGGGAGCCGGTCGAGTTGCAATCAAGCCGCTATCATCTACAATCCTAGTTGCAATGCCTTTTTCGCGCAGGCAAGAAGCCCATTCTTGATTATTGGTTATCACATTCGAGCGTGCCCAAGCCAAATCACCAGAGTTAAGTTTAACTTCTATCCAACCTCGTTTTGTCCGTTTGCCAGTCACCTCGAAACTGGTGTTATCGGCAACTGTTTGCACAACATTATCAGAATTTCTCGAACTAGGTTCAGAACGAATATTAGAATTTCTGACGACAACAGCCGAGCATTTGTTTGCTAAGGCAGTATCGTTACCTGTAAGATTAAAAGCTAAATTTTTCACATTCGGAGATATATTTGCTACCACAGCAGCCGTACCACCTGCTAATAATATGCCAATTAATATCGGCCATGGGTCGGATTTTTCAGAGTCTTTACGCGCAGGTTTAGCGGGGACAGGATTTGCTGGTGCAACTGCAACAGTTTGCAGCCGAGATACTTGAGGCTGAGATTTGGCTGCTTGGTAACTGGAATTTCTGGCGGATTCTTGAGGTGTGGAAAGTACAGGTACAGGATTAATCGCCTCTTTACACGCTTGCAGCGCTTCCGTGGCGTTTAGGTAGCGGTCTTTGAAGTGATAACGCACCATCTTTGTCAACACTGCTGCCAGTCGATGCTTAACGGTTGTTGAATGGCGCCAGATGATTTCCCCTGTTTCCGGGTCTTCTTGCAATTCTGTTGCTTGTAATCCTGTTAATGCTTGAATAGCAATGATGCCAAGAGAATAGATATCGCTGTTGGGACGGGGTTTACCTTGCCCTTGTTCTGTCGGCATATAACCAGGAGTGCCAATAACCACTGTGGCAGAGGCTTGTCCGCCCACTGCTACCAATTGTGTACGCAGTTGTTTCACTGCCCCAAAGTCCACTAAAACTAACTTATTATCTGAGGCGCGACGGATGATATTATCCGGTTTGATGTCGCGGTGAATCACGCCTTGGCGGTGGACAAATTCGAGAATTTCCAGAACTTCTTGCAATAGTTGAATTACTTGGCTTTCACTCCAGCGCTTACCAGGTATAAGTTCTTCAGCTAGGGTATGTCCTTCAATATATTCTTGTACTAAATAAAATTCTTGGTTTTCGTCAAAGTACGCTAGCA